>JGI24890J29729_1000024_pt1 | contig 144976 bp, 123 predicted proteins | sample FreactcultureFD7_FD_29729 | JGI IMG/M metagenome (IMG submission 29729) | reverse complement strand
TTGCCATCACAATCAACTGTTATTGTATTATTATTTGGTGTACCAACACCTGCGCCAGTATAGATGCTAAGACCATTTGTGGCGCCTGAACCAATAAACGCATGTTGTATTGAACTAGGGTCATCTGCTAATCTGAAGAAAAACTCAATTGTAAATGAATTTGTTGTTGCTGGACCAACAGTAAATCCTGGAAATAAGACATAACTGTTATTTGTCCCAATGAAATTCAAACTACTAACTTGATATTCATTGGCAGCGTTAATTGCTAAATCATTTCCAGCAACTGGAGTTATAGTGTTGTCAGGAAAAGTTGTTTTACCATCACGATCAAAGCGCCACTCTAAAGTATTACCATCTTTGTCATTAATAGCAGCAACAATACTTGTTCCAACTGGACTAGCATTATCAGTAAAATCATCAGTTAAGCTATTATCGTCATTGGGTCCAATCATGATGCCTGCTACTGGGCCATAATTGTTTTCTGGATAGATCTGATCACCGCCCCACCATAGTCCTAGATATTCTGTATCATCTTTTGCCCATACAACGCTTTCCTTGTTGCCGCCTGGCATAGGATCATTTGGAAACAATGTTCCAATTAGCAAGTCTCCGGGAAAAGTAACTAAACCGTCTACATCTGTTAAGCCGCCGCCACTAGCATAATCTAAATCATTCCATGCTGTGGAACCATCACCATACTTTACTTGATTAGTTGTGATGTCTAACCCAGGCTCACCATCATCTAGGATAGGATTTACTCTCTCCCAGTTTGATGTTGTATCTCTTCTTAACTGAATCTTGTTTGTCATATTATGCTCCGCCGCCGTTTAATACTGTGTCATAAATGCCACCACTGGCTCCGCCACCGTTAAAGACAATGCTATTTGGTCCAAAACGTCCAGCTGATCCACCACCATCTGCTGATGTTGGAGCTGCAAAAAATGCTAGTGCGTGCCCACCATCTATAGCTATTTCTACTGGTGATTGATCTTTTGGTAGCAAGCTCATATTGTCAGTTAGGTCGCTAACATCTATTGGTACTTCAGTTATATACGCTGCTCTTACGCCATTACTGTTTCTAAATGCGCCAACTGCCGAAACTGTTACATCGCCAGGTACGTGTAAATTCCCCAGCACATCAAAAGTAAAATCTTTTCTTTCTTCATCGTTCTTGTTAATAGTTGAAATAACAACAGTATTTTGATTATTATCACCGTTTACGTTTACATAGCTACCGCCATTGCTGTCACCAATAACTAGTCCATAGTTATTATTATTTGCTCGTATATGTATATCGTCTGGTGTTACAATGTCTTGGTATGCTTTAATCTCTAGCTGGAAATCACTAGATAACGAATTTGGTACTATAACTACACTATTTCCAGTATCAGTTATTGTTGCATTTTGTGGTAATGTTAATGTACCGCTTGAATCAAATAACCATTCTAAATGCCCATTGTGTGCAGGATTTTTTATCTGTAGATGTGCTCTATGATTATCAGTTAGATAGTTACTGCCATCTTTATCAAAGTAAAAATAGCTAGTGTTGTTGTCTTCTATCTCACCATAACTTATTCCAATCCAATCAGCACCTGATCCTGTGCGGAATTCTAATCCAGTATATGGAGCTTCTAACTGACCAATCTGTCCGTTATTATTTGGAAAGTTTAATATTCCTGCTGAGTCAAATGTCCATTCTGGTCCGCCTGCACCAACTACTACATTGCCTGTGCCACGTGGCAATTTAACATAGTTTGTGTCGTTGCCAAAAAATAGATCTGTTGCAGATGAATCTGCTGGCATGATGTGCCAATGATTTTCTCCGCCTAGACATTCTGCTTGGTTGCCTAGCAATATAGTGCCGCGGGTTGTGCTCATGGTAATTTGGTCTTTGCCTGTTATTGCAGTAAAGTCCGGAGTAACTGCAATACCATTCAAGTTGGCCTGACCAGTTTCACCGTTGATGTCGCTGGTAAGCACACCCAGTGCCGCTGTGTATTGCGTGGTGGTCACTGGGCCGCCCACGTTCATGTATATCTTGCCGCCTTCATCAACTGCCACAGCATACTGACTGGTCACACCCGGATCGATAGCAACCATGCCAGCGAATCCTGGACCATTAGCTCCACTTACATTTTCTACACCAGCATATACTAGTGTTGGCCCGCCCGATCCGTCTGCGCCGCCGGTCCAGTGTCCGTATACTTGTGCGCTAAACCCACCATTGCCTGCTTCTAATGCGATTTCAGATTGTGTGATATCTGTGTTGGTGTATTCTACGACTGTTCTAAGTTGAACACTATTGCGAGTCCCAACTCCGCCTGCGTTTAAGTAAGATGTGCTTCCACCGCCGAAGACTGGAATATGCATAGTGCTATTGTCAAAAGTAAAGTTACCTAGACTTAATCCGCCTGCTGTTGTCCAGCTTAATGTGCTACCATTAGTAGTTAAGATCTTTCCGTTGTTACCTGACTGTGATGGTATTAGATTGCCTAATGCAGTTGTTGTAGCATAGCTGCTTAATGTAGTTGATAAGCTTGAATTAGTTACATAACTACTATCATCGTCGCCCATAGTAGCCCAGCTGAGTATACCGTTTCCGTCAGTAGTTAGGAATTTCCCACCATTTCCTGTTTGATTTGGAATTGGTTCTGATGCATATGGTAAAGCTTGCCATTCTGTTGACCCGTCACCGTATTTAATTTTATGAGTATCGAGTTCTAAGCCAGGCTCACCGTTTCCTAAGTACACAGGAGCAGCAGAAATCCACTGTTGTTTAGTTCCTCTTCTTAATTTAATTTGTGATGCCATTTATACCAAGCCCCCGTCTATTACTAATTCTGTTTCATATGTGCTGCCGGGATACCCCCCGTCTATCTGTATATTTATGCTACTTATTGCGTACTGCACTCCGCCAGTAATCCATTTGTCACCGTCGTACATATATGCGATACCATTAGGAGCTTGGTACACATCTCCTATTTGCAGATCTCCACCATTATAGTGTGTAGTAGGAAAAGATAAAATCTCTCCCATTAAACAAGACCCCCATCTATGATTACTTGTGTACCATCAAACACGCTTGTTGGAAATCCACCGTCTATGAGTATAGAAACATCATTACCGCTGCTACCGCCTGCATATTGTGTTCCATCGCTATTTTTGATTAATCCGCCTGGTGGTAATGTTAAGTTACCTGCGATGTCAAAACTCCAAAAATTTCCATTTTTCTGTAAAACAAAATTTCCATTGGTGTTTGATGCATTTATTTGATTTGTTGTTAAGATATTGTTAGTTATATTATTAGCAGTGATGTTTTCCGCTGTTAACATTCCGCTACTATTGAGCGTTACAGTATGTCCGCCATTTACTAATCGTGCTTGATTAGGAGAAACCCACGTTAAATTGTCTCCGTTGGTGCTGAGCACTTTGCCACTATTACCGGTTTGGTCTGGGATCAGTCCAGGATTAAGCGTAGAATAAATTTCTGTAAAATTTTGATTTACTTTATCAAAAGCTAATCGCACTGTATCACCAGTTTGCGTATTTGCTGCAACACCTAGATTAATTATCACTTGAGCCATTTTTATACCTAACAATCTTATGTAACGTATTTATCGTTAGCAATAAATACTACAATGCCTAGACTTTCAAATTATAAACCTGAACGCGGTAATGACTACAAATTTATAGACAAAACTGTCTATGAACAGTTCCAAGTTGGCGGAACAGATGTTTATTTCCACAAATATATCGGTCCCGCAGATCCTGCTAACCCAGATCAAGCAACTAGCCCAACTACTATACAAGATGTACTTTTTCTAGAAAATAGAGATCGCAAGTACGATCAGACAGTATATGTAATGCGAGGAGTCTATAACGTACAAGACATAGATTTTAATCTCAGCCAGTTTGGTTTATTTTTACAAAACGATACGATCTTTATGACTATCCATATTAATAATAGCGTAGAGACGCTAGGTAGGAAAGTTATGAGCGGCGATGTGATAGAACTTCCACATTTAATTGACGATTATGCTCTTAACAGTTTTGCTTACGGATTAAAAAGATTTTATGTAGTTGAAGATATCAATAGAGCAGCTGAAGGATTTTCAGTCACTTGGTATCCACATCTTTATAGATTAAAACTTAAACCTATCATAGATAGCCAAGAATTTAAAGATATACTAGATATGCCGAGCAACACAGACAATTATGCTGGTACATATAATGCTGCTACTACTTATTATCCTGGACAAACAGTCAAATCAGCAGGCATCTTGTATACTGTTACTGCACAATGTACAGGTGTAAATCCTCCAAATGAAAGCTATTTTTCTCCGCAAGATTCCAGTAATAATTTACGTTCTATGATGAGTTCATATAATATCGAAATGTTGCTTAACGAAGGTGTAGTAACTGAAGCAGAATCTAATGCTCCGGTAAGCGGTTACAACACCAATAATTATTATACATTAGCATTAAACGATAAAGGACAGAGTTCACTTCTTACGGTAGACAATACAGATATTCCTATCGATAGCAGTCAATCAATAGATGTAGTTAATCCACCTCCTTTAAAGCCTGGTTACCAAGGCTATATGCTTGGACAAGGTTATCCGCCTAATGGATTACCTTTTGGGTTTGGTATAGCATTTCCTCCAGTTGCTGCTACTGGTGATTTTTATCTAAGGACAGACTATCTACCAAACAGGATGTTTAGATATGACGGTAAAAGATGGATAGTGTTTGAGGATAATGTGGCAATGACTATGACACAAACAGATACTAGAGCGACACAAAAAACTGGATTTATTAATAATACAAATATTACAGGTCTTAATGCTATTGCTAGAGATACCGTGATAGCTAATCCTGCTCGTTATTTTGGTCCAACTTCACCAACTGCTGAAGTAGATCTAAAAAATAGTCTCGTTACAACTAGGACAAGTTATGATAAGAAATATAATGTTAAAGTGTTCGTAAACGAGACAAATATGCCAACAAACCCGCCAACAAGTGTCGACGGATATCTAGCTTTCCAAACACAGTATGTTTTATTAGTAGGCGATGTTATATCTTGGACTATATACAGTGACAGTATACCTGAACGCCAAGCACTTAGCAAGGCGCTATTACCTAGGGCAGATTTTTAATGTATATCTATAAGTTTACACATATAGATTCGGGGCGTTCTTATATAGGTCAAACTATACAAGATCCTAACCATCGTAGATTAGAACATATTAGCGGTAGTAGATATAGTGAAAAAACTTATCATTTTCATAATGCTATAAAGAAATATGGTATTGATTCTTTTATCTTTGAAGTGATAGATAAAAATGCTGTCTCTCTAGAAGAGTTAAATATTTTAGAAGAAAAATATGTAATAGAATATGATTCTATTAATAACGGATTTAATATAAGGACTCCTGGAGATAATAAAACACATAATCTAGAAAGTATAAAACGCATGAGTATAGCTCAAAAAAATGCTCACGCAAAGCGAAGAGAACTGGGCACTGATACTTGGATAAGAAAAGACGGCGGAGCAATGTTAGGAAAAACTCATCCGAATAAGGGCGGAACATCGTCAAATAAAGGTAAAAAACAAGGTATGACTTGGGAAGAAATTTATGGCATTGAAGGTGCTGCAAATAGAAGACAAGCCCATGCTACTAAGGCGCTTAGTCGCAAATCTGGAGGGTAAGCAGTGGATTTTTTTATGACGGCCAGCTAAGGCGCTATCTATCACAGATGATAAGGATGCTCAGTGGGTTTAAAGTACAAGCTGGCGACGGTACATTAAAAACAGTTCCTGTACTCTACGGAGATATCAGCAGGAACGTTAGTAGTATATTAAGAGATAATAGTGAAAATAAACTACCTAGCGCACCTAGGATAAGTGTATATGTAACTGGACTAACTCTAGATACTAAACGTCTGCAAGATGCTAGTTATACACAAAATATACAAATTCGAGAGCGAGGTATTGATCCTGTAACAGGACAGTATACTAACACACAAGGTCAAAATTATACCGTTGAGAGGATAATGCCCACGCCATTTAATCTCAGGGTAAAAGCAGACATATGGTCTACTAACACCGAACAGAAGATGCAGATTATAGAACAGATAGTACAGCTGTTTAATCCTAGCTTAGAAATACAAACTACAGACAATTATATAGACTGGACTAGCCTCACTGTTGTCTATCTATCTGAAGTACAGTGGAGTAATAGATCAATTCCTGTCGGAGTAGATAGCGATATAGAAATATCAACGCTAGGGTTTGATACTCCTATATGGATAAGTCCGCCAGCCAAAGTGAAAAAACTTGGTGTTATTACTAGTATTATCACTAATATATTTTCTGAAAATTCTACTGGTGTTATAGATCCTAATTTCTTATTTGGTGAACCTGTTGCTAGAGTAAATGTAACTCCAGGAAATTTCGGTGTGTTTGTTATGGCTAATCAGATAAAATTATTAGCCGGATATGAAAACATAAGCCACACTGCTATAGAACCAAATGTAAAATACGGGTTAGATACTAGTTGGTTTGCATTATTAGATCTATATGGAGAATTTAAAGCAGGCGTAAGTCAGATACACCTCAAACAGGCATCAGGATATGATGTAGTTGGTACTTGTAGTATCGATCCTGTAGATAACAGCGTAATGCTAGTAAACTGGGATCCAGATACGTATCCAACGAATACTATCATAAGCGGAAAGAGTACTATAGATGCGATAGTTGATCCTACAAAATATGCTCCGGGTAATATAGTTACAGGCACTAGGTATCTAATTCTAGGTGCTATAGGAAGTAATACTAACCCCCAAGGAACTGGACCGTCAGCTTGGAGAAGCCGAGGTGGTGTTGATTTTTATGCTAACGGAAACGATATAATAGAATGGGACGGCGACAAATGGAATATAGTATTTGATGGTCAAACTGCAACGGACACAACTTATGTGTTAAATCTAAAAACACAGATACAGTATAAATGGGATGGAATATCTTGGACCAAGAGCATTGACGGTGAGTACTTTGCAGGATCTTGGAGGATTGTTCTTTGAAGATAAAGAGTAGTGGAGCACTGTTCCTCAGCAGATCTACAAAAAGATTCTTACTTTTACAAAAAGCCTCAGGTAAAAAAGAGGGAGTATGGGGTCTAGTAGGCGGTAAAGTCAATCCCAACGAATCGGTTTGGCAGGCTCTACAGAGAGAAGTTATCGAAGAGATAGGTGCTTTTCCAGATACATTAAAGTCACTACCATTAGAAACATTTGTAAGCGATGATGAACATTTTAATTTCCAAACATATGTGTGCATCGTTAAAGAAGAATTTGTTCCTGTACTCAGTGATGAGCACAAGGGATGGGCATGGTGCGAAATGGATCATTGGCCGAGGCCAGTACATCAAGGTATAAAAAACACAGTAGGCAGTAAAATCATACGTGCTAAATTAGATACGATCTTTGAAATGCTGGATCTGATGGTTGACAAATAACAAAACCTATAGTATAATCATATTATGTCAAAGCAAGGTTTAATTGAAAAAAACTGGGGTTATGAGATAGTATGGGCCAATACTGAAAATTATTGTGCTAAAATGCTAGTATTTCCTAAAGCTGGAAATAGGACCAGCTTACATTTCCATAAAATCAAAGATAAGACCTGGTTTGTTAATACAGGCAAATTTATCCTACGATGGATAGATACTGACACTGCTGAAAATAAAGAAAGCGTACTTAGTGAAGGTATGACTTGGCATTGTCAACCTCTTAGACCCCACCAACTAGAAGCTATAACAGACGGTAGTATGATATCAGAAGTGTCGACAGCTGATTTAACTGCCGACACTTTTTTAATTACTCCAAGCTATAAAGTAGAAGATTAAGCCTGTGCTTCTGACCAACGTAGAATTACGTTAACTGGTGTTGCTGATCCACTAACTTTATAAACATTGATAGCTAAAACGTCCGGACCATTAGGGAATGTACCTCTTCCGCCAATAGCAGTTGAAGTCATTTCTTTCAATCCACTTAGATCTAGCTGATCAGTATTTCCCGGGTTATTAACGAACGAGAATACCTGTTCTCCAGGTAGTGCATATGCAGCACCAAACTGGAATGTAGGTGTTGCTCCAGCTGAGATAGTTGTGTTTGCTGTCTGTGTAAATGTTGCACGATAAACAGTAGCACCTACCACAGATGCGCCGGAATAGCTACTAGGTGTTCCTGATCCAGTACTAGTTACGATTAGTGTTCCGGCTACGCTCGATGTTACTACAAAAGTACCATTCATAGCAGTACCGCCTGTTATTCCACTAACTGTAACTGTTGACCCTACAGGATATATACTTGAACCTGTTAAAGTATAAGTTACAGTAGATCCTCCACCTGAACTTGCTGCGTTTGTAACGGTGCTAATAGCACTGTTAAATGTCCTAGAACTAACTGCTGCTACTGATGTTCCTGCTGGAAACTGTGTATAAGAAACTGCTAACTTAGTACCAAGCGTAGCACTTGATGTTAACCAACTACTTGAAGTAAAGAATAGATAGTTAGTGCTAACGTAAGTAGCTGCAGAACCAGCAGCAGTTACAGTAATAGTTTGATTCTGTCCTGCACCACTAGTGCTGGTTGAGTTTGCAACAGCACTCATAACTATCCTAGTATAACTAACCGAATTAATTGTTACGAATGATTGGGTTATTGTTGATATAGTTTGTGAACCAGTGATAAAGGTATTTAATGATAAAATATCACTAGTTGATATACCACTCGTAGCATATTGAGCGTCAGTAATTAAGAAATCAGACCTAGTACTGTTTAATGCTGATCCATATGTAGCTGTTGATGAGGAAGTTGCTACGATAGTAATATTATTACCCGTTCCGCCGGTTGATGTAGTATTTGCAGGAGAACTCATTACAATCCTAGCATATACTGTTCCAGAAATAGTAACAAAATTTGGAGTTATACTTGATATAGAATGTGCAGTATTAATATATGTAGCATTTGTTAAAGCGTCAGTAACTGCGATAGATATTCCTGCATATTGTGTTTGCGTTATTAGGAAATCTGTCCTAGATTGGCTTACTGCTGTATTATATGTGTTACTTAATGCGTTAGTAATCGTTGTTGATATATTCTGTGCGTTTGTAGTAGCAGCTGCTGGACTAGTGCTAGTAGCATTTGCACTCATTACAATCCTAGTATAAGGTATACTATTAAATGTAACATAGCTTGAGGTTATGCTTGATATAGTCTGTCCGCCGCCTACATACGAGCTGGCGCTAACAATGTCACCCACTGCTAATGTAGTAGTAAGTGCAGCATATGCAGTGTTAGTTATTAAGAAATCTGATCTCGATGAGCTAAATGCATTGTTATAAGTGAAGCTCGATGCATTAGTAAAGGTCACAGTAATATTTTGAGCTCCGACACTATTTAAAGTATTAGCTGTGCTAGTTGAGTTAGCAATCGCACTCATAACTATCTGACAATACGCTACACCAGCTAATGTGACATAGTTTTGATTTATAGAATTTATAGTCTGCCCAGCAGTAATATAAGTTGTCGCAAATAATCTATCTCCTACTACTACAGCAGGACTAAATGCTGCAAACGTAGTTTGAGGTATTAGAAAATCATTCCTACCTGTGCTTAACGCACTGTTATATATTGCTCCAGTTGGATTAGTAATTAATATGCTAGAAACTGCTGTATTTGTTGCGCTAGACGCATTAGCATTTGCACTCATTACTATACGCACATATGTTACTGAATTTATAGTGATATAATTTGGTGTTATGCTTGCTATAGTCTGTGCGCCTGTAACATATGTAGGTACAGATATAACATCACCTACTGCGATCGGAGTTGTAAATGCAGCGTATACTGATTGCGGAAATAGGAAATCATTTCTTGTGTTTTGGAAAGCAAATTGATATGTGCTATTTTGTATTAGAGTAACAGCAGGTGCTGTTACTGATTGTTGTATACCAAAGCTAGTAGCTGATCCAGTGCTAAAAATATTAAAGCTAACTGCACTTACTGTTTGCTGTACAGGACTAAATGATACTGCGGTTAAGTTAGTAGTAGCTGAAGCAAAGCTAACAGCAGTTATACTGCTAGTAAATGCACCTTGCACAGTAGCATTAGCAGTACTTGCTCCACCGCCCCAGCTAACAGAACCTCCTGATGCTATCTGAGCAAAGCTTGGCTGTCCACCAGCACCTAGTGAATTTAACCCAGTCCAAGTAATTAGTGTTGGATCTGATGGATAATTGATAGGATTTAGTATTCCCTGTACAACTATTGCGCCGCCGCCACTTACTGAATCACTAGTGATAGATATGTTTGAAAGCAACATCTGCGCACGATTTAACAGTTCACGTACACCTAAATCTCCAGTCTGTGCATTACTTACGCTAGGTGCTAGACGTATTAGGAATGCAGTATTGGTACTTGTACTAGCATTAACTCCTGTAGCAGCATAGTTGAATATGTAACCGCGATCACTATCAAACTGTCCGTCGATCATGTATGCTGATCCCCAGTGACTAATGATAGGAGTGATAGTATTTGATACTAATATAACACCGCTATTAAATGCGTGCGATGATGCAACGCTTCCTGAGAATGTTCTATTAGATCCTGCAGCAAATTGTGTTAGTGTAGTTCCTCTAGTGCAGCCAACTAATGCTGTTCCATTATTAGCGGTGTAGGATATTAATTCAGAGTCAATGCATACTGTTCCCGCAGGTGGAAAGAAATAGGTGTTTGTCAAAGGTAATACAGTATCAGATGCAGTAATTGCTGCTGATAATTTATCTTTAGCACCTTCGTTAATAACTTCATACCTTACTGGTTGGTTACCTGAACGCATATATGCTTCAGTGTTATAATTAGAATTACGGAATCTGTGTGCAAAAACGTAATTTCCATCAGATCCACGTAGCATAAAATCTATAAATCCCGCACCATACCATGTGTGCTGTATTCCAATCATCTGCATCTTTGTAATATCTACATTGTATCCACTATCACCTTTTCCGTTAAGTGTGTCTCTATTAAAATACTCTTGCGGCACGATTAGATCATTTGTTTTAGCGACTTTTGCTGATGTAAGATCAACTGTTCCTCTATAATCAGGAGTGATGCTCATGTTAGTGTCGCTAGTAATCAAGCTAACTACGTGTGTCATGCCTCTTATAACTATGCGATCCCCAGTTGCTAATTGTTGTGTGAATCTAGTGCCTGTTCCAAAAACTTGATTTGAATTTGTTGCTAGCGCAATAGATCCTGCAATTTGGAAAGTGCTTGAACGCTTTACTACTGACAATCTTATTCCATCATACTGCCAAAACATGCCGTTTTGGTCATCGAATATCCCAGCCCTTACTGTTGCTCCATGCCAATTTCTAACACTTAATACACAAGGATTTCCGATCAATGCTGATGTGTTTCCCAATACTTGTTTTGCAATAATAGTTAATACACGTTCAGTAATAATACTAAAAACTATATAATTTCCGTTATACCCGCTTGTATTCACTCCGCTAAGATCGATTGATCCACCAACTTGGCAACCGTGATCTACGTCGTCCATTGTTACTGTTATAATACTGCCTATTGCTGTTCCGGTAGATGTGATACTAGCTATGTTATAGCTTGGTGCAAATAATGCACCTGTGTTATACATAACGCCCTTACCTGATTGATAACGTATATATTTTTTACTCATACGTATAGCAGTAGCACCGTGTGCTGGTCCGCCGGTTCCTAATTGTACACCACCATCAAACGGTCTATGTATAAAATAGCTATCTGGTCTTCCGTAGACAAACCCGGTAAGCGTATTGGCTATCGTTCCTGCTGCTCTAGCAGTATACAAGATAGTGGTGGGACTCGGTACTTGTTCAACAAAGAATGCACCAGCTGCAAGCTGTGCATTAGTATCACTACTTGTAATTTGTACTGTAATAGTGTCTCCCGGAATAAACCCGTGAGCTGGTTGGAAAGAAATCTGTATAGTAGGTATAGCACTATATGTTATACCTGTATTACCGCTAGCAATTTGGCTAGTAGTCGGAGTGTTAATAGTAAATGCACTAATAAATGATACGAGACCAATCGAAATAGGAGTTCCAGCTACAGATACAGATTGTATCAATCCGCCCGCCGATACCGTTGCGATAGTAACCTGACCACCATGAAAATCGGTATCGATACCAATTTGGATATAATCACCAATTGCATATCCTGAACCAGGATTAACAATACTAAGATTTTTAATTCCGTATTGAACATTTCCGTTTCCGTCGTTAAATGTAACTATAAGATCTGTTACCTGAACAGTTAATCCTGAACCACTTCCAGTGTATGCTACTGTATTATATGTATTATAATAGTATCCTTGACCAGGGTTAATTGTGTTAAGGTCTAACGAAGCAACTGAATTTCTGTTGCTAGCAGTTAATACAGTAATAGTGGCATCATTAGCAGGACTTGATCCTCCTAAATTAGTACCAAGTACCTTTAATACATCGTTAGTTTTGTAACCTGTTCCTGCAGAAACAATAGATGCACTATATACAGTATCTGATACTCTTGCTATATCAAAAACTGCACCAACACCTGACCCACTTATAATAGTAGGTGTTTGAGAAGGGAAAGACTGGCTACTACCGAGGATAGTGCTTGTTAGTGCTGTGCTAAGAGTAAGTGTATTTCCAACTACGTTTGTTACTATAGCTGCGCGGCCGTCACCTCTGTTTATAGCTAACCCTGTTCCTATTCCAGTAGCACTATTTACAGTAATAGAACTATCTCCGATATTAGCAGTAACAGATAGACTAGTTGTTGCTACTGTGCTACCAGAACCCGAAACAGAAGTTATCTGTGTTCCAGTGGCAATACCTGTACCCGATAGAGGTGCTCCAACTAACGGAGGAGTTCCTGTAAATGCTATAGTATTTGATCCTGTTGGAGTTATTAAACTAGTAGTAATCGTTCCGCTACTACCGTTTGAGTAAACCGAAAACTGTGGAGTTCCAACTGCTGCTCCTGTGTAAAAAGCACCAGTTCTTAACTGTGTGTAGTTTGTGCTTATAATATCTCCGCTGTTAGTACCTACTTTTGATTTTGCATAGTAGGTAAATGTGTTAGCAGATGGGATAGAATTAACTAAGAAACTTCCTTCTGCACGATTAAATCCGCTAACTGATACTGCTAATGCTTTAATAGTAAATGGTTGGTTAACCGAAAATCCGTGGGAATTCTGTGTCGTAACAGTTATTAAACTAGCACCTGCGTTTCCTGTATTTCCCGACGAAGCATCTGTAGTAACATTAATAACTGTTTGATCACTGTTTGGAATCTCGTATATTGAAGGATAATTCCTCATTAATCCGATAGTTTGCCATTTAGTTGGCTGCAATCCGTATTCAAAGTCAGCGTCAAGCATTGACTGCGGTATACCAACTTTCATACGTTCCATAGCGTCAGTTGCTATAGGATTTAATCTTACAGGTAGATTTTCAACTTCAACAAATACCTGTATATCATCTGATAACAACATATTACTAGTATCATAATCTAACCAAACTGTTGATACTTTGTCATTTCCGTATAATGCCCCTGGAAAATCACTATCGTAAGTATCTGTATATGTAATTTCTGTAGGACTAGACGGGTCTGCAAAGTTATAGAGTATGGTGTTTCGAGTAGTATTTGTTATTATTAACATATCGTTTTGATGATAATTTCCTGATAATTTAATATACCCTCTATCGTTTATAATGGCAGGAATAGTTGATGTTCCCGACAATATTGAATTAGTAATAATCAACGACAGGGCACTAAATGCACTGTAAGAAGCAGTTTCAGAAACATATGCGTTATTGATTACTTGAGATACCGTAGTTTGTAGATTATTGAAATCAGTATTAGTAAGAATGTAATTTCTTATCATATTTGAGATGTAGGAGTAGGTTGCTGCTAACGGACTTGCGACTACTAGTTCTACACCATATTTCCAATATTGATTTGCATTGAAAACTGTTAGAGTATTAGCACCGTGTCTTAGATCATTAGTAAACCCGTCTAGTGTATTGCTTATCTCTGTTCGTAATAGATTAGCATCATACACATAACTAGTATATGGTTGAATATTATTCGCTACATTATTTTGAACATATGCAATAGCTTCTTCTTGTATAAATTTTTTATTTGCATTTATTAAAAATCTTGCGTTTGGATATAAACTTGTCGTTGGTGTACTATTTCCTGGAACGAATTTATAAGTTAATATCTGCTTCTTAGCCATTTAAATCTCCATAACTTTCTATTTATTTGTTAACCTAGCACCGTAGCAAACGCAATGGCTAATAGTTTAATATCTGTACCACCTACACTTAAATTTCCAGTCACTACTGAGTTTCCAGTTACTGTCGTATTTCCAGTCACTACTGAGTTTCCAGTTACTGTCGTATTTCCAGTTACTGTCGTATTTCCAGTTACTGTTGTATTTCCAGTCATAGTAGTATCACCGGTTATGCTTGCGCCTGCTGTTGCTGTTATACTTGTAAATTTTCCTGATTTAGGAACAGTATTACCTATAACTATATTATCAATACTACCTGTATTTGAAGGACTAATACCAAAAGTTTGAGTCACAGTTACTGAAGTAAAATTACCGGTTCCTGGACTAGTAGCGCCAATATTTACATTATCAATAGTACCTGTTGTTACAGCAGGATGTATATTTACATTACCGGTTAGATTAGCAGTATTAGTTAATGTTAAGACACCTGCTGAATCTACATAAAATCCTGGACTTTTAAATCCTGTATTAGAAACAACAGGCTGGAATATCACATTGCTTGTGCTTGCTATAGGTAAAGGATAATCAGTTATACTTCCCCTAGTGGCTGTTGTAGTTAACGGTGATGTTATTGCTAGATAATTAGCAAAGAATGTAAGCTTTGCACCCTTATAACTAGGATCAGTTACTGAAGCTAATAACGTAAATGTATTATTATTAACTGTTCCAGAAAGGGTAATTAACTCTTGATCGATGCTGACTCTGCTGTTTATTAAAACACTAGCCTGTTGAGAACGGGCTATTACTTGCACTTGCATCGTTTCTTTTTTATTTGAATCAAAATTAACCGTTATAGTATAATCAACTGAAGAATAATTTCCTAATAGGAAACTATCAACAACAGTATTAGTTTGTACTGTGAGTGTAGTTCCTTCATAAGAAGCTAAAACGCCCTGTTTGAATTTTACAGTGTTATTTGACCCAGGAGTTATATATCTTGTTAAGTTATCTGTCATAATTTTCAATCACCAATATTACATATTTAGTCATATTAGGGTAATTGTTTTTAACTTGGCGGTAAAATTAATTACCGCCAAGTATTTTGAAATTATGATCTTATACTAGATCCTGAACACCAATTGCTATTGCGTTCATACCAGTTGCTGAACCACCTGTACCGGAACCAAATACAGTCAATCCTGCGGAAGCATACAAGTAAGTGTTTGGCGGTACTAATATACCGTTAGCAGTTACTTGGCTCTGAGCAGCTACAGCTACGTCACCGTAGATGAAGTCTGTGTTTAGTGGCATCGGAGTCATCTGTACTACGTTATTACCCTGTGCATAGAACGTTGGAATATACACTGCTGCGCCGCCTGGAGTAGCTGATACTTGTAGTGTGTTACTACCGGTAACTGCTTTCACATAGTATGCTGGAATCATTAGCATTGTACCAGCAGTTGGGCTAGTAGTACTACCTATAGATACTGCTGCACCACCCGGTGTTGTTGATACTGTAATACCAGTAGCAGCTGTTATGCTCTGTATATAGTAAGTCTGGTTAACAACTAAGTTATCAACGTTTGTTCCTATAAACACAACCGGTTGATTAAGTGTTAGCGCAGGGAAAGCACCAGTTATTAGCGTAGTAGCAGTTTTAGTTCCAGTATTACTAGTTACATAGTTAATTGTTATAACGTTGGTACTAGTTGTAACTGTAGTAACTACATATGCTGAGCTTACTGCCGGAACAGTAGCACTTGCGACTGTGAGTAGAGTGTTTAATCCGCTCCAGTTAGCACCACTAGTATTTGTAAACACTACTGGTTGGTTAGGTAGCAAATACTGTGTGCTGCTACCAGTTGCAAGTGTTAATATGTTGCTCTGATAACTTACAGTTGCAGTCTGTGACGTTGTAAGTGCTGTTGCATTAATTACAAAGCTAGCAGTTAGTCCGTTAGTTAGTGTAGCAGCAGTCCATGATAGCGCACTACCACCTACTGAGCTTGCTACAGTAAACTGATAACCGTTAGCATTTAGGCTCTGTATGTAATAGTTAGTTCCTACTACTATACCGCTTGCACCTACGTTGCCTGAGAAGTTAACCTGCTGTCCTACTGCTAAGTTAGCAGTCGCTATCTGCATAGTTACGCTACCTGTTGCAGTTCCTGGATTAAATGCCTGGGCAGTTGCAGAAGTAGCTATGCTAAACTGTGTAGCACTGTAAACAGTCTGCACATAATAGATAGTTGTTGCTACAATGTTACCTAGTACACTAGTTGGGAATACTATAGGTTGGCCAACTATTAGACCAGCTGTGCTTGTAGTAGTAATCAAGTTACCAGTTGCTGAAACTGCTGTTACTGTGTATGCACCAGTAGTTATAGCTGTACCAGATGCTGTGGCGCTTACGGTAATAGCCGGAGCCTGTACGTTAGTGCTGCTTATGCTCCAAGCTATTGGGTTTGGAACACTCTGTGTATAGTAAGTCTGATATGGTATTAAGCTAGTACCGATGCTGTTTAAGATCTGCATACTTAGTATGTTGCTGCCAGTAGTAAATGTTAACGCAGCGCCGTTACTAGTTGCGCTTAGTGTAAACACATTGCTGCTTACAACGCTCTGTATGTAGTAAGTTAATCCAGCTGTGATGCCACTTATAAAAGTATAACCAGTGAACACTACAGCCTGTCCAACACTTAGATAGTTTGTGTTACCTGGTGTATAAAGCTGTGTACCGTTGATTCCGGTTACAGTAATAGTTGGACCTGCAAACATAGCTGGAGCATTTGCTCCAATGCTTGCATTCATATTACCCATTAGTCCTACTAGTTCGATAGCAGTACCAGTTGCTGCGCCTGATGTGCTACCGATATTGTATGTACCACTACCACCGTATGCTGCACCCTGTGCAGTTGCAGTAAAGATAGTACCTACAGTGCTTGTAGCTGCACCATAAGTAGTCCAAGTTGTAGAACCTACTGAAGTGATCATATACTGTTGACCTATAACTAGTCCATAGTTACCTGTACCCATTGCACCTAAGTTCTGACCACCAATAACGGCACCAGTTGTTGTAGTACTACCAGTTGCTGCATAAGCTAACATATAACCTGTTGCAGCAGTATTCTGTGCTAGAGTTGGAGAACCACCGATACCAATCGCAGCAGCCAAGCTGTTAGCAAGAGTAAATGTAGTTGTGCTTAGTACAGTTGCTACGTAATAGGTGTTATATGCTATGATACCACCAAATACTGATCCTGTAAACACCATCGGCTGTCCTGCTGTTAAGTTAGCAGTTGATGCGTTTACATATGAGTAGTTATAAGCATTAGTTAATACTAATACCTGGCCGCCCCATGTAGTTGCGACAGTAAATGTAGTTGCACTATTAACAGTTAATACGTAGTAAGTAGTTGCACTTGTAATGTTACCGAGGGTAGCACTAAACGATACTGGCATACCAACAGTTAATCCTGCTGTTGATAAGCAAGTTATTAAGTTAGAACCAATTGAAGTAGCATAAGCTACAGTCATTACACCAGTTGTAAAGCTATAAGCACTGCTACCGCTTGTTGCTACGATTGGTAGTGGTTGTGCTTGGAATACGTTCGGTGCAGTAACATTGCTCATTAACGGAACCATTGTCATTGCTTGTGCTGTAGATGCTACCTGTGCTGCTAATCCGAGTGCTGCTGGACCTGCTGATGATAAGTTAACAGCAATGTTTGGATTGATACCATTTAGTACAAACGTCCAACCACTTACGCTAGTTGAAGTTGTATTCTGTATACCGCCGTTTCCTGGAAAAGTTTCTAGTGAGAAAGTAGAACCACTGATATTAGTTACATAGTATGTACGATTTGGAGTAGTACTACCTGTAGCTAATGTTGCAGCCGCTGTACCAGTTATCGTAATAGCCTGACCAGCTACTAGTGTAAACGGTAAGTTTGAAGTGCTAAACACACCTGGTGAAGCGATGCTAACGCTTGTGATATATGAAGTAATGTTAGTTCCTGCATACGTTGGTGTTGCTGAAACTGCTACTTGGTTTGATCCAATACCTGCGCCCGAAACTGAACTTACATAATATACAGTATTTGGAAGCAACACCGCACTAGTGCTTAAGAAGCTGCTATATGCTACACCAGTAGTACCACCGCCTGTTGTTGTAGCTATAAACACTGTACCAACAGTATTTGCTGCCGCGCCATATGAAGTAAAGGTAGCGTCACCTACTGATACCACAGTGTAAGTCCTACCAATTACTAATGCGTTAGAAGCTACAGTCATACCACCCAAGTTACCATAGAACATAACTGGTTGGTTAAGCTGTAATTTAGCTGCTGATTGATATAGTGGTTGAGTTCCTATCTGTGTAGTTACCGGTAAAGCAGTACCGTTTGGTGTTTGGTAAATGATGCTGTTTGTAGTTGGAATATAACCTACACTATTTGGTGAAGCATACTGACTAGGAGGTGCTATCGAAACTACAACACGATGCTGATCATATATACTAACCACATAATATAATGTATTTGCTACTAATACACCCGAAGTACCGCCTATTGATATTGGCATTCCTGGATACATAGCAAAAGTATTATTCACGATTGCTAAGTTTGTACCATTAGTTGACTGTGTACCAATCAATCCAAATGCTGCTAATGTAAAGCTTGGAGTAGTCGCAGCAAGAGTTGCACTTATATTATACTGCCTGTAAGGACCGGTTACCGCATTAAACTGCGTGGCAGTTGCAGAAAGTAGAGCAAATATAGATCCGTTTATATACTGGCTAACCGTAAATGATGTTGTATTAATAACTTCATTTACATAATAAGTTACACCCGGTAGTGCATTTACTAATCCAATAATTGATACTGTTAATGTACCAGTCGGTGAACCGCCAGTTATAGAAATAGCACTACCGCCTAGTGTGAGACTTAATGTTACTGTAGTGCTTGCTGTAACGCTTGTTGTGACATAGTATGTCTGACCAGCTATTAAACCAGTTGCACCAACAGTTAATGATGAGCTTGTAGTAATAGTAGAACCAGCAGCTAATGTAACTGCGGTACCTAAAGTTAACACACCGCCCGAACTAACACTCACTAAGCTAACACCTACGATTGGGTTAGCTGCTATTTTTCCGTAGAAAACAACTGGTTGATTTACTTGTAAGAACAATGCAGTCTGCTGTACAGTTATATTACCTGTAGTAGTTGATTGTGTCTGTACTGTACCATTAAATGTAGAAGATACTGTAAATGTAGTTGCGCTTGGAATGGTTAATATGTAGTAAACAGTACCCGATACTATACCAGTTCCTAGACCAGAGCTAAACACTACAGACATACCTGGATAAAAATACTGTGTAGTAGCGCAGGTAATTAAGTTACCTACGGAAGTTACAGCAGTAACGTTGACAGTCTGTGTAGTGAAATAGTTGCTTGTTGCAGTAGTTGATCCAATTACTAGAGGAGGTGTTGGGCTAATTGTATTGAGATACATAGCTCCACTTTGTGCACCTGGAGTTGCTGCTCCAGTCACTGTTAATCCGCTAACACCATTATATAAAGTAGCACCAGTAAATGCACCAACGCCTAGTGGTAACATACCAATTCCACCGTAGCCACCGATGGAAGCACCAGAACTGTATCCTGTTGCAGCACCAAAAGATGCTGGGCTTGCGTTTATTAGAGTTAATATAACTGTGTTAAAGCTTGGTATACTCTGTATATAGAATGTTAACCCTGCTGATAATGAATTATAAGCTGCGCCAATTACTGTCTTATATGTGTCAGTTGGCAAACCAAGATATGAACTTGCAGTAGTAAACTGTATAGCTGAACCTACTGTTAACCCAGCAGTTGACTGATATACGTTACCGGTACTACCAGTTGCTGATGTTAACACAACCACACCACCAAACGGGGTAGTAGATACGTTAAATGTAGTTGAACTTGGAGTAGTTAATACATAATAAGTTGTGTTAACAGCTAATCCACCGATCGCTATATCAAACTGTACAGGTTGTCCAAGAGCAAAACCAGCTGTGCTAGCACAAGTGATTAAGTATGGTGCTGTGGCACTAGTTGCTGTAACTGCTACAGGAGCAGACTGATAAGCAAAGTTTGAAGCTACGTTATTAGTCATTGGTAAGAACGCAAATGCGTTAGTAGTACCAGCACTTGACAAGCTAATTGAAGTAGTAGCTGTAGCACCTGGTAATGAGCTGTTTGGTGTTAGTGATATAGTAAACGAAATTAAACTGTTAAAAGTGTTAATGTATACTGTATAACCATATACCATGTTAGTCAGACCAGTCGGAATACTTGAAGCATTAGAAATTGTAGCACTTGCTGCTGTTGGGAAAAATACTAGTGGTTGGTTTAGATACAAGTTAGTAGTAGACTGATACAAGTTAGCACTAATACCGGTTGTAGTATTCTGTACATACACTGGACCACCCTTAGTTGATGATACAGTAAACTGCGTACCGTTTACTATACTTGCTACATAAAACAGCTGGTTAGCAGCCATAAGTCCTGTAGCAGCACTGAATACAACTGGCATACCTACTGATAGTGGATATGTAGTGTTAATAGTAATTAAGTTAGTATACTGCTGTGTAGCACTTACTGGGAATGTCATCATAGTAACACCACTTGATGTTACAGTTGCTGAAATCGTCATTAGTGGACGAGGACCAATCTGTACGCTGTTGATGTTAGTACCACCGCCTGTTAGTGCTAGGTTTGAACCGTATATAGTGCTTGCAACTGTAAAGTATGCAGGGCCCAATACTGAGTTAACATAGTAAGTAGTGTTAAGTGCTAGCGCAGAGTCTGTGATAGTACCACCTGTAAATACTACAGGTTGACCTACGTTTAAGTTAGCAGTTGACTGGTAAACATACATAGTCTGGCTAGTTGAGCCTAACGCAACTGGAGCACCGCCGTATGTAGCAGACACTTGGAACGCTGTTAAGCTATCAATAGTTGCAACATAGTAAGTAGTACCAGCAGTTATATTTGTACTACCGATAGAAGCACTTGCAAACACGTTAGTACCAGTGTTAACTGAACTGAATACTACTGGTTGACCCACTGACATCCAGCTAGTTGTATTAACTGTGATTTCGTATGGTGCAGCACCAGCAGTTGCCGAACAAGTGGCATACTGTGTGGTTAGATAGTTAGTATATGTACCTAATGTACCGCCGACTGTTAAAGATCCACTTGCTGTTGATGCGTTTACGTTGATAGTTGGAACAATCGGTGTAATAGTTGCAACCATTGATCCACTAGCAGTTGTTAATGTTAGTGCAGGACCACCATAAATTGTTGATATTTGGAAACTATTTGGTATAACTGCTCCACCTACTGTAGTTGTTAATAGGTTTTGTACATAATATACCTGTCCAGCAGTTACACCACCGATAGCAGTACCAGTAAATATCATTGGTACGTTTACCTGTAGGTTAGTAGTTGCTTGATACATATTAACTGTCTGACCAGTTGTAGTAGTTAATGGGTATAGCGAGTTGCTAGGTATAGTTGAAGTAATCTGTGTAGCTGATATCTGGAAAGTTGTGCTAGACTGTACAGTTAGCACATAATAAACAGTTCCTGCTACGATAGTAGAAAATGAAGTATCAAATACAACCGGTTGTCCGATAGCAAGTGTAGCTGTGCTAGCACAAGTTATATATCCAGTTGATGCTGTTGTTGCTGATACTGCGATAGCTGCTACAGTAAATGCGTTAGTTACTGCACTTGAGCTTGCTATAGTTAATGGATTTGAAACGTGTGCAGCATTTGTAGTAATCATTGGATTGATCGGAATGAATACACCTGCGTTTGATGTTGTAGTAGCTGATACAAAATAGCTAACTGCTTGGGTATTTGCTGCTGCTGAACCAGTTGGGTTAGCATAAGAGAATGTACCAATAGCTGAATAGCTTACACCTTGGACTACGACATTGCTACCAGATTTTGCAGTTGCGGCAGCAGTATCGATGTTAGCAGCAGTAATTGTGTTTAACCAACCAATAGCATAAGTTACACCGGCAACAAGACCGCTACCTGAAACATAACTGCTACAGACCATCGCAGTACCTGTACCGGAACCTGGACCAGTTGCAGTGAACACAGTTCCTTGGTTATTATTACCTGCACCTGGGAATGTAGTACTACCAGATGAAACGATAACATATTGCTGACCAATCTTAAAGTTACCAGCAGTTATGATAGTACCATTCATACCATCAGTGAATAAAGTTACTGCTGACCCACCTGGAGTAGTAGCTACTGTAAATGTAGTTGCGCTTGGAATAGTTAATACATAATAAGGAGTATTAACATTTAGATTTCCAAATACCTGTCCACCAACACCTGCTTGATTAGCAACACCTGCTCCGTATGTACCACTACCGTTAAAGACAATAGGCTGACCAACTTGTAAGAAAGTAGTTGCTTGCTGTGCAGTTAATCCAGTTGGGGTAGTTGAGCTTAATGGTAGTACTGGGCCGCCAGGGGTAGCAGATATGTTAAATGCTATGCTACTGAATATCTGTGAAACATAATAAACAACGCCGCCTGTGATACTACCGCTAGTAGCACTGAATACGATTGGCATACCAGTTGTAAGTGTAAGTGTTGAGGAACATACAATGAACACTGGGTTATATGGTGTTGAAGCTACGTTTTGTGCAACGATAGCATTAATGTTTATTGCAGCTGTTGAAAGGATGTTGCCTGAACTATTAGCATATCCAATGCTTAGGCCCTGTATACCGTTATAAGTAGCTGAAACTACGTTTGATACGTTAAGAGCTGCCGGATTGTTTATAGTCGGATTAAAGCTAGTACCAGTTAGTGGAACAGCAGTAAATGGTGCAAAAGTTCCTAGTGCATTAGTTGTTAGAGTAACAGCTGTGCCGCTACCCGCTACTATTGAAACAGTAAAGCTATTGTTCGATGTGATAGTGTTGATATAATAATTGTAATTATATACTACGTTACCAAATGGTGTACCGTGGAACTGTATTGGCATACCAACTGCTAAGTTAGCAGTTGACTGGTACATTAGCACGTTAGTTGTCTGGCCGTTTAGGGAAATTATCGCACCGTTCCATACGTTTGAAACTGTAAAGTTTGTGTTGCTCACTATGTTTAGTACATAATAATTGATGTTAGCCTGCAACCCGCCAATTGGTGATGTAAATACAACTGGTTGACCTACTGAGAGTGTAACTGTGCTTGAGCAAACTATCTGGTTAGTACCTACTGTTGTTGCTGTTACTGTAATTGGCGCTGTGGTAAATGCGTTTGTTACGCTACTAGTGCTACCAATCGTTAATATCTGCTGTGTTTCAACACTAGCAGCATTATTTGTCTGGTTAGCAGTGATAGGGTATAATCCTTGTGTGCTTGACACTGTCTGTGGAACAAGTGCGGTTGAAGATAGTGCTAATCTTGCTTTGTTAGCAGTACCTGTCCTATTAACGAAGGTAGTGTTTACTATGACGTTGCTAGGACCCGTATTTGCTGGGTTTACTAGCTGCTGGTAATTTACTGGATTACCGTTTAAGTCCTGTGCGCCATATTTTGCGGCTGTTGTCATCAAAATTCTCCTAGATTATGTGTTTGAATTATACCCAATAGTTTGTCCACCTTGTATTTAGCGAAAGTGGGCGGTCAACATATCTTTTGTTAGTAATATCAGTAGCTACTGCTGGAGTAGTGTTAATTACTGTATTACCATTAATTGTTAATGTTGAGCCACTGTTTAGTGTCATTGTTCCTGAAGAAGTTAACACTATCGCCGCATTAAGGTTTGTCTGTGAATTTACTTGTATAAACTGTCCGCCTGCTGCTGTTAGCAGTAGGTCGTTTCCGGTTGTAGTAGTTACTGTTTGTCCACTGATAGATATTCTACCAGTTGATAAATTACTTGCAGTTAATGTGCCAACACCCTGGTTTAACTGTGCGATCACAAATGATCTTACAGCTGCTTGTGTTGGAACTAATGCATTGCTATTGGCTGCTAACGTACCATCAGTACTAAACTGTGTAATAGTTGCACCACCGCTAGCAAACTGTAGTTGCTGTAATCCGCTTACTGTTAATAAGCTAGCACTAATAGTTGCTGTTCCTGCAGATTCGTTTGAACTAATTAAATTACCAAATGTAGCTGTACCTGATTGATCTAAGCTGCTATAGAACACACGCCCGCCAACAACCTGCTGAATTTGATTTGCAGTGATTGCGTTAGTAGCTGTTACTGTTGGATATCCAGCAGTAGCAACATTGCCTGCGCCAACTTGTAGGAATGTGTGTCCTTGCAATCTAGCTTGGCTATAGCGGTAAGTAACGCTTGCTGCTGTTGAATGCGCTGGTGCGTTGCTAGTAGTAAATGTTGTTCCTAATTGGACATACGCTACGTATGGGCCACTACCTGTTGAACTTATAACTTGTATTAATGTATATACGTTGCTTGAAATTGTTACATTTCCGCCTGCTGTTGGTAATGAAGCTAATCCAGCAATGTAAATGTTAGATCCAACAGCTTGATAATCACCATACCCGTTACCACTAATAGTTGCTTGTATATCAGTATATCCTGTACCTCTGCTAGTCCAAGTTGGCTGTGCTAGTACACCTGAAGCTTGCTGCCTCACAGTAAATGTAGCTGCAGAGCCTGCATTAGGATCTGTTATAGTAATGCTAGGTGCTGCACTATAACCTGTACCTGGATTGATAACTCTCATCGAAGTAATCGCACCAGATGTAACAACTGCCCTTACCAATAGTCCTGTACCTGTACCTGTAAATGTTACACGTGGTTCAATAGTATAACGTGTAGTTGAATCTAATGCTGCTACTACAGGGGTTCCTGCTACTGCGACATCCCAACCCGCTGATGATGTAGATTCTGCGCTTACAGATGCAACTTTAGTAGTTCCGTTGTAAGCTGTTATGTAACCATATTGACCGGCTCCTGTGCCTATTGAAAGCACTATGCGCATTCCTACATATGCACCAGTTGCTGCTGTGTCAGCTGCATTTAATGTGATAGTAGTTGATGTTCCTAATTGAGCAACGTTTGTTGTTGTTACATATCCTGAACCACCAGTTATAACACGAACTTCCGGAACTGCGTTTGTTACAAAATTTGCAGCACTAACAGTTGCACCGTATCCTGTGCCGCTAGCAAAACTATATGTAGCACTTGAATAAGTCTGTCCAGCATTGGCGTATTCTAACCACAATACCTGTCCGTTACCAAGCAAGGCACCGGCTACTGTTGCCTGCTGTGTCTGTGTAGTAACAGTACCTGTAAGTGCAGATTCTCCTGCTAGTGTAGATTCTGATATAACACCATATGTTCCGTATGCACTGTTGCAACCCGTTGCTGAAATAGTAGCTCCGAGTTCAGATAGCATTGATGCATAAGCATAGTATACAAATACTGATGATGCTAATACTTTTGCATTACCAGTAGCCCATATACCAATACCATCGGATAATATCATAGTAACATCATTTATTCTTACAGTATCGCTACCTGCATTTGCTGCGGCATCTACCTTAATACCTGTGCAACTTGAGGTACCACTTGTTCCAATTATAGTTACATTTTCAATAATTGGGTTAGTACTTGTAATACCACTACCACCAGTATCGATGCTTATATATGCGCCACCGCCTGGACGTTTAGTTCCGTTTGCGTTTACTGATCCAAGTGTACCAACTAAGCCAGTTAATGTTACGTTTGTAATACCAGTGTTGTCTCGTAGTAAGAACATATTTTGTGTATTTGTTCCAGAAGTTGGAGATATAACTACACTTCCTACGCTATCGCCTACTAGATAGGTGTTTGCAGGAATGCTCATTGGGCAAGTCTCTTGATAAGTCCCAGTCTGTATATAGACAACTGCGTTTCCAGTAAACGGAGCATTAGCTAATGCATAAGCGACCGTTAAGAATGGCTTATCCATAGTAGTTCCTTGACCATTTGTAGTAGCATTAGTTCCGCTTGGACCAACATAATAAACATTTGTTACTTGTCCAAAATATCCCCACGATGGCAATGTACTGCCGCTTACTTTCATAACTTGTCCAGGTGTACCAACTGGTAATCTTGTATTACCTGCGCCACCATAATAAAGTGTATCACCTGAAGTAGTTAATACGTTTGAAGCTGCGCCTTGTGTTAGGCTATTCCAGTTAGATCCGCCGTCTGTTCCAGGATCAATGTTAGTATTAGCTGCTACAGCAATATAACTGTTAGATCCTCTAGATACTGCATCACCTAATTTGTAAGCAGTTGCTCCGCTCCAAGCACCCAACCAATTAATACCAGTAGTTAGTAATGACCAATATGTTACATTAGTTGGAAGTATTCCCGCTGTAGTATCAAGTGTACAAACGTAAACGTATGCACCATAAGTTATAACATTACCTACTTTATAATCAGTTGATCCGCTATATGCACCCTGCTGTGAATAGCCAGTAGTAACAATATCCCAATATGACGAAGCAGTTGAGGGGGTATTTCCTAAATTGTTTGTGCTCTTAGAAGCGTATACATAACCACCGTAAGTTACTACATCTCCTAATGCATAGCTAGTGCTTCCACTATATGTACTTTGGAATTCTAACCCTGCTACAAATAGTGTCCATTTAGTTAGATCGAGAGTAGCTGTGCTTGTTGTATATCCTGATGTAGCTGTGCAGATATAAAGATCAGGCCCATATCTTACGACATCATTTAATTTATATACAGTTGGTCCGTTAGTATAAACTCCCTTCCAACCAAAGCCGCTAGTAAAGAGTGTCCAGTTGCTAATATTTGTTTCTAGAGAAGTTACTCCAGTATGTGCTGTGGTACAGATATAAACAGTGCCGCCATAACTTACTAGATCACCTACGTTATAATATACAGCTGACCAGCTGCCTCTCCAGGATGTTCCGTCTACATATAATGACCATTTGCTGGTTCCTAGATCTGTAAAGAATCCGCTGTTGTCTGAACTAGTAGTCGAAGTATGGCTAGAAATACAAACATATTCTTTGCCGCCGACTTTTACAATGTCATTTAAGTTATAAAAAGTAGTAGCAGTCCAGCTTGATTTCCAAGCAAATCCGCCCACAAATAGTGTCCACTTGCTTGTTCCTAAGTCTGTATAAAATCCAGCGTTGTCTACATTTGTAGAAGTGTGTGCTGTAGAGCAAATGTATTCTTGTCCGCTGATCTTAACAACATCGTTTAGGTTATATGCTGTATTCTTTGCCCAAGTACCTCTGTTTGAAAACCCAGTAGCCAGTGTAGCCCAGTTGCTAGAATCTCCAGCAAATGTAGCTCCAGCAATGTTTCCAGTTGTACAAATATATGTTGTAGAGCTAACAGTAACAATATCACCAACGTTGTAAGTATTACCCGTAGTCCAACCTGCACTTATATAGTTAATACCGTCGCTCATTAGCTGCCAATAGCTGCTAGTTAAATCTGAGTTAAATCCGTATGCAGTACTGGCACTTGTGTTGCCAAGCAAACAAACATAAACTTTACCACCGACTCTGACTACATCGTCTTTAACATATGCAGTACTAGTTGTCCAAGGTCCCTTCCATACGAACCTTAATCTACCTAATTTAAATTCAGCCATTTTGTATCACCTTTTCAATTTCTAATATTTATCATGCGTTTTCAGCTGCAGGATATGTGTATGTTTGTCCGATTCTAGCTACTAAACTTCCGTTTGCATCTAGATAATAATAAAGTTTCTTATCATCCCAACGATACTGTTCATAATTTAAGTTAGAATAAACTAGATTATGATATGCATCTCTGCCTTCAAAAAAATCAGTGCCTACCTCAAAATCTGGATAATCATTATTTCCGTCTCCTGGAGCATTAATTGCTATGCTATCGGTTGGGCTTAATGTGTCAACAACACAGAAATATAGTTCGCCTTCGTCTGTCCTACGCAGTGCATAAAAATACCTAGGTTCATTTCCTAATGCATCTTTTGGGGTTAATCCTACATAATTTGTCATCGTCTGTTCCTTATACCTGTGTAGCGTAACTTACTATAATGTCTGCACTAGCTGCTACATTAGATGAAGCGTGTAAACTATTGCTAGGTGTTAAAACCAATCTCTCACCTCCGTTTACTACCCTAACACTACTATTTGGAGTTACTATACAGTTCTTTAGATAATATCCTGTATTGCTACTTGCATCAATTAACCAAACATTAACCTGTATGATATTGTCTGTAGTATTTGTGATACTAAGTCCCATAATTGTAATCGTTGTACTAGCATCGCTGGAAATTAATAGCGTGTCTGAAGTACCTAATCCTGTTACTACTTTATTCTTAAACGAAATTGCCATTATTCATCACCCAAAACTGAAAACATTCAAAATTGCTAAAACTTCTGCTTCTGCTATAGTAATACCGGCGCCAGGTCCTGCTACTGATAGCCACTCAACGCCGTCCCACACTTCTGCGCGACCGTTGTCTGTATTGTATCTTGTTAATCCAGTAGGATTAGATACGTCAGTTATCTGATTACTGTTGTTTCCTACTGGCATTACGAAACCGTAGGTTCCGCCTATCCTAACATAGCCTGATCCTGTATTATTTAAATAAGTTATACTATCGGAAACAGTATTGTTTATAGTGCTTCCACTGATATTAAAATTACCAACAACTACTTTTCCTGAACCATTTGGACTTAATGTTAAGTTTGCTCCAGATGTAACTGTTGATATAGTATCAACATTGATATCAATATCACCTGCTTGTAATCTGTCAAAATTAAATCTAGTAGCATTTAGGTCAGCTTTTTGTGTGCCATTAACTACAAATCGTATAGTCTTGTCATTTGCGCCCGGAGTTGATTCGGCAGTGATATATGTATTTCTATCTGTATCATATACGCCATCTAATACTTGCCAACGACTACCGGTATATCCTTCATAATGTCCAATAGTAGTATTATATCTTATCATACCAGACGCTGGGGAAGCAGGTTGTTGGAGTGTAGTTCCTACTGGTATCTGTATGCTTTGATTAGAGTCGATAGATACGATTCCAGTTCCGCCCGGACTAAGCACTATATCATTGTTACTGCTAGAAGATATAGTAGAAGATTTTATACTTAATTGATCAAGTACAACTGATCCTAATCCATTACCTGATAATGATAAGTTAGTACCACTATCAACAGTTGAAATTGTATTTCCTGTTACAGATATATTTCCTACATACATATTATAAGCATATAGATTTTTCCAAGCTATTCCGTTTGCACCTATATCGTAAGTATTATTAGTTGTAGGAACGATATCGCTAGATATACCTGCTGCAAAATTTATCGATCCTGAACTTTGATTGGCTAATATAATGTTACCACTGATAGTTACATCACCGTCTGCATTAATAGTACCTGTAACTTCTAGATCGCCCCAAACTTTTGTGCTTGAGTTTATCTGCGTTGTTCCGGACCCATTTGGGGTTATATTAATATCGTTACTACTTACACTAGCAATAGTATTTCCGCTTACAGTAAGATCTCCAACATTAATAGTGCCTTGATAGACAACATTACCTGTAGACGGTGTTAGATTTAATCCATCGCTTGAACTTGAAATCGTATTACCGCTTAGAGTAAGATAAGGACTAACACTAAGCTGACCAGTTACTTCTAAATTAGTTGTTCTAACGTATCCGTTTACGTCTAGATCATAGGCTGGGGAACTGGTTTTAATACCAACTCGGGAGTTAACTACATCTAGATATAATAAGCTCGTCTCAAAAGCTAGATCTACTCCGTCACGAAGCAGGTTTGCTTTTAAGAGCGGGCCCGAAATTCGACCAACGGACATCTACTCTCCCAACCACCGAGTTACACGGCTAACCACCTTGCATTGCGGGTTTACCACAGTTTGGACACGGACATTTTGATCTAATGCTCGATAATATTATTTATCATACCTTGGAAATTATGTTCATTAAGCACCCAATAATAAGCTGTACTCTAAAGTCAAATCGTTTAAATCCGAAGCAGTTATTAGAGGAGATGCTCCTATAATAGGTGTCCAAGCAGATCCATTATATATTTCTAAATAATTGTAGGCTGTGTTATATCTTGTTAATCCGGTCTGCGGAGCAAGTGGTCTAGATGATACATCTCCTGATGGTATTCCTAATCCAACTGTATTATTAAAATTAATATATCCCATAGCACCACTTGCTAATAGTGTTAGATTAGCTGAAGAACTATTAGAAATAACATTGTCTTTAATTGATAAATTTCCTATCACAACACTACCAGATCCTGCTGGTGTTAGATAAAGATTAGCATCAGTAGTTGTAGTAGATATAGTATCATTTATTATATTAATTTTATTAACTTGTGCTGAAGTTATTATAGTTGCTGTGGTAGAATTAATAGTTGCAGCTATATCAGTGTCTATCGTTAAATTTATAATTTTGTCATTTTCGTTAAGTGCAGATTCTGGTATAATGTAAGTTCGTCTATCATCAGAAAATATTCCACCAAATGTTAGATTTGAATCACCGTACCCTATATATCTACCTACAGTAGTTGAGAATCTAAGGTCTCCCGTTTCTAGATTAGATCTGTCACTAACCGACCCTGCTGGTATTTTTAGTGCATTTGTTCCACTGATAATTAAATTTTTGTCTGATGCAGTAGAAAATGTTATTATATTGTTGAGAGAAGTAATAGTACTATCACTGATAGATAAATCTTCAACTAAAAAAGTAGAAGCAGTAGCTAATACTAAATCACTATTTGATATATTAGGATTTATAGATCCGTCAGAATATAATCCTATATTCTGTCCAATCGCACTTGTTCCAAAATAAACAGTTTTCCATTTTTCGTTATGGTATCCTAATTGATAATAATTGTTAACTGTAGGAAATATATCAGCGCCAACTGCTCCACTAAATGAAATTTGATCCGTTGCTTCTGTGTTTGTTCCTAGATTTAAATTACCAAATACATGAAGATTTTGTGTTATATCAATATTTCCAGTAACTTCTAAATTACCGTCAATTTTTGTATTAGAATGTATATTAAGTTTACCCGCAGCGTTTATTATTACATTAGAATCAGCTGTTATAGTCTGTATCGTATTAGTAGCTATTCTTAAATTATCTGTAGTTAATATAGGAGCGTAAATGTTGTTAGCAGATATCGTTAGATTGCCAGTAGTAGTAGAGATATAATTATCGATTCCAAAAATAATATTTCCAAATTTAGCTGCGGTACTTACTGTTAAATCTTGATTTATATTTGTAGTGCCTACGATAGTAAGATCTCTCGTAGGACCAGCAGTATGTATACCTATTCTATTATGTGCAACATCTAGATATAATAAGTCAGTTTCAAAAGCGAGATCTACCCCATTCCTAAGAAGGTTATCTTTTAATAGTGGACCGGAAATCCTACCTATCTCACCATTACCGCCACTAGGACCGTGAATTCCGCCGCCGCCAGGATTGGGCATACTGTATCTCCAAAATTAGACATACATATTTATTAGATTTTAAATTAGGAGTTAGTTGTCAAATCCGTAGATGACAGTTATAGCTTTTATAGGAGGTGCTTCATTAAAAGACAAATACCATCCTGCTGCAAATCCTACAGGATTCTGTTCTAGAACGTAATTTGTACCATATAGCTGGAAAACATTTTCTACATAAACCATAATATTAGCACCATAATTAGTACCAAATACAGTTATACCATTGCTGTTGGGATAGTTGGTTTGATTTGGAGGTGTAAGTGGACCAAAATACGTAGTAACGTAATCACCAGTTCCGATTGTTTGATATGTAACTGCTGTTGGTTCTTTATACCTAAAAGCTCTCCAAGCACCGTTCGAATATGCTTCTACTTCGTTTGTGCTTGTATTATACCGTATCTCTCCATTTACTGGAGTAGATGGTTGTTGTTGGGTTGTTCCTTTAGGCAAAAGTACACTAAGAGAAGAAGTTAGATTGATCTGTCCCTTGGCATCGTAGGAAACAGTAGCATCTGTCCTACGAAATTTATTTAAATTTTGTTGTTTTAAAAATCTCATTTATAGAGCCACCGTACTTATAGTGCAGGTTATAGTACTAGCTGCTGTACTTTTTGCTACGATGCTATCTCCTGTTCCTAAAACCAATCTCTCAGTATCAAAGAAAACTGTTTCAGTTGCAGGAATATTCAATGCGTTAACGATCATAGTTCCTGTACCAACAGATCCGCCGCTAGGTAAAAGATAAACTGTTACATTAGTCGTTGTTGCATCCGATGTGTTACAAAATATCATAGTAGCGATCATAGAATCTCCGCTACTAGTATAAATTGTTGTATTTGAGGTTCCTACTGCTACGTTTGCTATCGCCATTTTTTTTACCTTACATTAGTATACTGAAGGCGATCGCCTTCTTTTTGCTTATAAACTCATCGCTATATGAACTATTTACAAAAAATAATCCTGTATTGCCTTGACCGTGAGCAGCAGAATAAATCCTAGTAGTATTAGAAATTATTGCTGGTACAGATTGATTAGTTAATGTTAAGGTATCATCTATCTTTACATCACCTGCACCACTTGATTTTATAGTAATAGTTCCGCTCGCTGTTAATGACATATTACCACTAGTAGCTGTTATCGTTGTATCACCGTTATTAGCTAATAGAGCTAAACTACCTTGTGAAGTTAGCTGCAACGCAGCACTCGATCCACTAGTTGTCTGTATAGTAGTTCCGGAAAATCTTAAATTATATAGATCAGATTGTGTACCATTTATAGTATGTACAGCATTACCATTAATAAACACAACGGCATTACTATTGTACCCAACGATAGATATACTACCAACAAACGGTACATCTGAATAACTTACCGATGTTCCAATTTGGATAATAAAATAATAAGCGTTAGTTGGAGCAGTAATTACAGGCCAAGTTCCGTTCATAGCCGGACTATCGCAATTTGATATAGTTACATAAGAACTAGTAGTAACATTAAGATCAAAATTTGATATAGGTGTATGATCTATAGTGATCACATTAGCAGTTCCAACAGTTCGATAACTTACCACTTCTTGGGTAATTTCACTATCAAACACTCGAACAGCTGTGTCTTTTCTTTTTATATTATTAGAAGAACTATTAGATAGATCATATTTGATTCTATCAGTTACAGCCTTAATATTAGGAATAATATCTTTATCTTTGTACACTAATCCGTTAGCATAATCTAAAACCTGTTGCTCATAATTGCTGCAACCAGTAACTGATATTATCGAAGTTCCACTATTTAATAGATAGAGATTATCGCCTGTTGTTCCTGTAGTAATGCTGTTTGTTTGTATACCAGCAAGACCGCCAACAACAGTCCTGCTTACCCAAACTCCATACTTAGTAGACCCCGTGTGAGGATTTAACCAAGCTCTAGTTTCGTCCCACATCCATCTAGCATTTCCGTCACTAGCAGTTCCTCGATCTACAGCAAATCCACTGCGTTGGGGATCTTGTACGCTACCGGTTACACCGTTTCCAATTTCCCCAACGTTTAGTGTAATAATAGTGTCTTGGATGCTAACTACGTTACTTTTAATAACAGTAGCCGCACCCTTAACATCTAGATCACCTAATACGGTTACTTTACCGTATTCTCCGGTAGGATTAAACCCAGTATCGAGGATGATTTGACCACCCCCGAGTGACTGGATTTTGTAGTTGCTGTTTACTCTTACGACATTAGCTGTCATTTTAGTCCTTCTTAAGCGTTAGCAATTTGTACGTTTACATTTGCCTGTAATAGTGGTTGTGAGTTAAGAACCTTAGGTGCAGATGCTCCGTTAAATGTCCAAGGAACATCAATACCGTCTGTACCTGTAGTAAACTGTGTACCACTCTGATCACCCTTGATGATGTGAGCCTTACGACCACGTAGTTCTGTAACGTAATATGTTCCACCGTCGCTATCAGTTGCGATGATAGTTGCTTGACCAGCTGCTGGAGTTGCAGCTACTAGCTTAACACGACCGACACCTTGAGCTGTACGCACAATATATTTGCTGCTACCACTTTGACGAACAATGTCACCAGCTACGGCGCTAGTTCCGTTACCACTAATACGTCCTGCGTCAGCAGTTGCTGGAACCCAAGCTGTAATCTGTATGGCATTTTCTTGATTAGTTGAAGATCCTACAAATCCGCTATCTGCTGTTAGTGTTACAGTTGGTGCACCAACTGCTGTTCCGCCTGTATTTGTTCCAGCTGTACTCCATGAAAGAGTTGGTGCTGATGTATAACCTGAACCTTTTTCTAAAATAACAATGCTCTTAACACGATACTTAACAGTTGCCTGCTGATTGCCATCACCACCAACGATCTGATAAGTTGTTGCAACTCTAGGAACTGTAGTAAAGTCACCGCGATTTACAGGAACCATAGTTTGAACTTCGCCTTGTCCTGAACCAACTGCTGTAATGTTTAGTGTAACACCAGCTAACCCTGTTAGTGTTGTTGCACCTCCAGTAGTTGTGACATAACTATGACCAGCTAATCCACTAGTAGTAATGCTTTCAACTTCCCAAGTTACTGTAGCAGTTGCTTGTACACCAGTTGGAAGATTTGGAGCTGGAATTACTAGAGCTGGCTGTGCATATGTAGAATTAATGATTAAGCTACCTTTTTGGACTGCTAATGTAAAAGCATCAAGGCCTTCACCACCAATACCGTAATTGTCTCCGATTCCTGTTGAACCAATGTTTCTATTACCAAAAAATTTCTTATTTAACGGGCGTCCCATTTTATTTCTCCTGTTTATAGCTGTCTAAGCTCTACGCGGATGGATACCGCATAAACCGTTCGAGGCTATGTATTTATCGTTTAGATAAACTAGCTAGGAGATGATATTTTGAGAACATACGAATAACTGCATTTATTTCTTCAAGCTTTGCTGTACGTTTTTCTTTGTAAGTTGTTGAATATCTTTTCCTTAGCTCTATATCAATTAGGCTAAGTTCTTTAATCATTTTATCAATATTTTTACTTAGTGCATAGAAATCATGATAGAATCCCGGCATATTACGGATCATATTGCGGAGCATAGTCTCCACAGTTTTCCAATCTTCTGGATCTTTAATTTGCGGTATCATAGTTTATTATAACAAATTACATCTATACGTCAAGCATCTGTCGTAAAAAAAGCGAGTGTTTCCACTCGCTTTTGATATTTGTTTTCCTAAGTTAATTAAGAGAACTTTACGTTTCCGTTTGTGATACCTACTAGACCGAGGTAGTCAGCAGCATTACCTAGTGATGATGCAGCATTTGAAAGCTCTACATAACCATAACGTGTCATGAAGCTTACGACTGGCTCGAAAGTAGCTGGATCAAGTACGACACCGCTTGACATTAGAGGAATGTATGGGCAGTAGAATGCTGGTGCATCTGACTCGCTTGAACCCTTGTAACCAATTAGGATTGAAGTGCTATCCTGTGCATAGGAATCAACATAAACACGCATTGCACTGTTTAGAGTACCAACGAACTTAGTGTTAGTTGGAGCTTCGAAAGTGCCTTCTGTAGTGCGAGCAAATGCTGAAGTTGTTGCGCTCTGTAGAATAGTTAGAGCGAACGGAGTAACTACGCAATAGTTACCTGCACCACGACGTGTGCGCTGAGCGATTAGGTTAGCAACACGGTTGATCTGAACAGCTAGAGCAGCGTGTTCGTCACCAACGAATGTAGCAGTACCTGAAACAGCAGCCTGATCGTAAGTCTCAGTTGGAGTACCAGCTAAGTTACGTAGTGATGTTAGGATTTCCTGATCGATTTCAGCAGTGATTTCCTGTGCAAGTGCTGCCATGATTTCAGCTTCGATATCGATACCCTGTTGTGCCTGTGCATCCTGTGCAGATTCAAAAGTCCAGCGAGCTGATAGCTTGCGAGTCTTTGCTTCTACAACCTGCTTTAAGATCTGGATGCTTAGACGGTTACCAGCACGACCTTCTAGTGAAGCTGTACTGTTGGCCTTTGGTCCACCCTGTGCTTCGTTACCTGAGTAAGCTGAAGCAATCTTGAATGGGCTTAGTGCTTCTTCGCCTGCAACTACACCAGCACCTGAAGAGGTGTCAGCATAACGCACACGTAGAGTGTGGATTTGTCCTACTGGACCAGTCATAGGCTGTACACCTACGAGCTCATTAGCAATAACTGTCGGCATTACACGACGAATTACTGGAAGAATCACTCTGTTAAGAGTGGCAACGTTACCGGCAGATGTTGCACCAGCTGTTGCGTTTTCTGCGAGATACTTGCGAGTATTCTCGAGTGTAACGCCCATTACTGACCTACGTGTTCCATGAAGGCCTTCAAGTAGTGCCTCTTTTGTTTCCTGCCAGCGGCTTTCTAATAGTGTTGACATTTTTTTATAACTCCTTATCTTAATCCCGCTAGTCTACGGATTTCTATGATGTTGCTGGTAGCAGCATCTGATTGCTCATTTGGTTTGTTGCCTGTAACTGCCTTGGATTCAGTAAGTGCCTGTTTATTTGTTGCTTTACCTTCATTCAATACTGATGGTAGGTATTTGTCATATGCAGAACGAAGCTTTGGTGTTGCAACACTTTCTAATAGTGAGCCCATTACTTCCTTCTTATCTCTACCTAATGGTGCTAGAAGTTCACTCATGATCTCCTTGCGCTGTCCTAGGTCACGCATACGTGCAATTTCTTGTTCTTTGTTTTCAACCAACTTTGTTGATTGCTTGATGTAGTCATAAGCTTCAGCTAGTTGAGCTTCTTTCTGTTGTAGAACAGATAGAACTTTCTTAACTTCGCTCTTCTCGTTTAGATAGCTATGTGTATATTCCGAAGCAAACGCTTCAAAGAGTCTACGACCAAAATCATTTTCTCTCGCAGAGCTAATGTCTTCTCTCAGCTGATGCATCTCTGACTTAAGAGTTTTTACAACTGTCTCTTCTACCATTTTAGCTGAACGCTTAATAAACTGTGACTTAACTGCATCAAGCTGGGTCTTTGCTTCCCTAACTAGTGCAACCTTAGTCTCAACTACGTCCTTCTTGTCTATATGGAATTCTGAGATTTCTTTAGCTAGTTGAGCTACTACGAACTCTTCTAATGCTGCGAAATTATTAGACATTCTCTTGTGATCTTCATGTAGTTCTGAAAGTTCGTTGTTTAGATTACGGAATACGAATTCCTTCATCGTTTCAGCGTCTTTCTTCATTTTCTTCGCATACTTGGCCTTAGCTTCCACTAATTCCTTACGATCTTCAACAAATTCAGCTATCTCAACTGAGAGGCGCTCAGAAAGCATCCTGTCAAGTGATTCAACCATTATTGACTTCTCGTGTTCAAATTTACGTGCGAATTCTTCACGAAGTTCTGCAGTAACAGTGTCGCGATTTTCTTGGATTCTTTTGTTCCAAGACTCTTCAATCTCCGTTTTGATGTCTTCGGAAACCACATTGTTCTCAAATAACTGTTTTAATACTTCCAACATGTGCATCTCCTACTTTATTGGAGCCCTCGTATAATATTTACGAGTTGTTCTTTTAAAAATTTTTGGGCCTTTGGGTCTTGCCTAACTTCTTTTGCTAAATTAAATGCCTTATTTCCACCTCTTGTATTCATGAGATGTTCGTAAATCGGTGTTGGATAAGCACCAGGAGCCGAAGGTTGTGCGACAACATCAACAGTAATGATCTCGAAATTGCTAACTTGACCTGTACCGTTTTCTGAAACTTCGCCACTTCCTCGGCTGCTGACTCCTAGCTTTACACCTGATTCAACAAATGTTCTTACTAATTGTCCCATCGGTGTTGGCATAATCTTTAATTTACCTATCCCGTTGGATCCTTCCATCCACATTTCTGTAATCATATGACTAACCCTATCTAGGTTAATCTTTAGATCTTGTGGATGGTCTACTTCTCCTAAAACACTGTATCCGCCAGCTATTTGATCGTTGAGTGTTTTGACAGCCTTAGCGATTTCTGAGACTGGATACACCCTCTGATTTGCGTTGCGAACGCCGCCTTGGATGAAGATCCCCTTCATATAGAGGTTCTTCCCATCTTTTTCATCGCTCTCAACGACCATTGATGCTTGGTCAAATGTTAAGTGTTCTTGGAGATATTTCACTTATCAACCCTTACCTAAACAAGCTCTTAGTATTAGTTCCGCCTGCTTCGCCCTTGCCCTTCTTTTCAGTGCCGTGGCCGTCGCTTACTCGGTGTGTAAATCCGGTCTTACCAGCTTTACCACCTGGAACGTTAATGTTTCCAAAGTTTTCTTCTTTAGTAGTTGGGTTTAATAAACCGCCCTGTGTACCACCCTTGCCTGCTTCACCACCGCGTGCGATGTTAGAAGTAGTTCCGCCCATGTCGTTCTTCTTAGCAACTACTGACCTAGTGTTAGTAGTTCCAGTTACTGAACCGGCTTGTGCGCCAACGTGTCCACCTTCTTTAGCGTTTGATATGCCGTTACCACTCTTGTATGGCTCGCCGATCTTATCAACATACTCTCTCATTAGTTCTGCTGGGCTCATTGCGATTTCTTCAATTTCTTCTTCAAACATTCCGCCCTGCATATCATTGCCGCCCTGGTCCATATCCTGGCCCATATCCTGCTCGATATCGCTCATATGCATATCACCATGATGCTCTGGATCACCTTCTTCTTCGTGCTCCTCGCCATGTACCATCATCTGGAACTCTCTCTTTAGATCATCTAGTGCATCTTCGAGATCGCTTAGACGCTGATCTTCTGAACCCTCATCGTGTCCCATATCCATATCGCTATCGTCGTCATCGCTAGGCTGATCACCTTCGTCGTCTTCAATATCGCTAGCCATGTCGTCTGTTTCGTCACCACCAAAGCTATCGTCATCATCGTCCGATGCTTCCATGTTCCAAGATTCCTCAACGTCGTCCTCGTCCTCGTCATCGTCACGGGCTTCCTCAACGTCTTCTTCTTCTTCCATTTCCTCATCAATGAGGTTTTCATAAATTTCACGGGATTTAGCTACCACTAGTGCATGGAATAGCTCTTCTGCTCTATCTTGCTCGCCGTTTACTACGTACTCGAGCAGCTGTTCAAACTTGTTTACGCTGGCCATCAGTATCTCCTTCTCTGGTTGCTAAGGCTGTCATTATTATTTAATGATATATGAAAAGGAGGGTATGGAAATAGGCCAAAAACGAAGGATTTTGAAATTTAGATGACAATACGTTGTCATACAACTGTATTTCCCTCTAGCAAATGTATTTATCATCAAGCTGCTGGTTGCGGAGGTGGTGCAGCATACATTTTGCTAAAAAAATCATTGTCCTTCTGTGTCTCTAGTTCGTGCAGATCACTGGCCTTGCGCAAACGATTGATATCTCTCAATGTCAATGCAATCTTGCGTGTATCGCCTTTTCTTATAACAGAATCGTCTCGAGAAGGTTCATAACGATTATCCTTGCTCATTTCGTTTTCTGGATTATTAAAATAAAAAAGCTCTCTAAGAATCATATTTTATTTACCTACATTCCTGGTGCTGCGCCAGGCGCTGCTACTGGTGCTGGACCTGCTTGTCCTGCCATAGGAGCTCCTGCTCCCGTCGGTGCGGGCTGTTCTGCCTCAGGATTTCCTGGTTCTTCGGGGTTCATCGCATCTTGGATTCCGTTAGGTGTTATACCTGCGCTGCGCAATTCTGCGCTCGGACTTAGCTGTGCTGCATTGATCTCTTTGTGTTCTTGCTTCCACATCGTTTCGTTTTCTAAGATTTCCTCAGGACTTAGTCCCAAGAAGCGTTTCATAGTAAATCGCTTGCTGAGATATGGGATTTGTTCAAGTGCTTGGAACGTTGGAACACGTTGCGCATCAAGCTCACTAAGCCTGTATGCAGCAAAATTCTGCGGAGGATTAAATTTTAAACTGAATAAACTATCGTCGATAGTGATTCCGTTTTCCATTAGATAAAGTTTAAATTCTTTGTCAATTTCTCCGTCCATGAGGCTCTGTAGGCGCTCACAATACTTGTTAAAACGTAGTTCTTGTATGTAAGCAGTTCCAACGCGACCGTCATTAAACGTGTTTGCGCTGTCATCTGAACCTGTTGGCAAGTAGCTGCTAGGAATTCTCAGTGCGCGGAACAATTTATTTGTAAAATAGCGCAAATCGTCAATTTCACCGAGATTTGTACCGCCTGGAAGCGTTTCTACCTTGGATCCTCTACCTTCTGCTGTCTGCGGAAAGAAGTAATCTTCATTGATTGATAGAGGATTATAACTTGAATCAACTACGCTACTTCCGCCTATAGAACTTGGAATTCTTCTTTGATGTATTTCATTTTTAACACGCTCAACGAACTGCATAGCCATATGGCTTGGCATATTTCCCACGTCGATATAGAAAATCCTACGTTCAGGAGCACGTTGTATACGATAGATTAGGATCGCATCTTCAAGCAATTCTTTCTGCTTGTAAACTTTAAAAACACTTTCAAGCAAACTGTTACCAAAAGGATAGTTGTTGTCTAATCCTTCGCTTAAACTGATGTGTACAACGTGTTTTGCAGGTATGGCCATCTCGTTCTGACCAATAGTAAATCTATTGCCAGTTGTCTGTGGATATGCTCCTGTCATACCTCTAGCACCAGCACCGCCTCCTGCAAAAGACGAAGTAGTTGGTTGTGTATTCTGATTGCTAGGATTGATAGCCGTGACCACTAAATCGTGGAAATTTGGGTTAAGATCACGGATAACATACTGCTCAGGTTTCTTACCATCGCTCTCATTGACGATAATTTTTGTTATCTTACCTGGATCAATATAGAACCATTTTTTAGTTTCTGGATCACGTATAAAGAAAACATCACCATACTTGCAGACATTGCGGAAAATACGGAAAATTCGTGTTTCTAACTGCTGTAGTTTGGTCCATTTAATCAGGTAATCCTTGATTAATTTTAATTCTACGCTAGTGGCTTTGTCTCTCAGCGTAACAAGGAATGGTGTTCCGTTCTCTCGACTTTTCTGTGTAGAAAATTCTGCTATGATATCGAGTGCTGCATTGACTTCACTATCCATATCCATAGTATCGTACTGGAGATAGCGTTCAATACGATTAGGAGTTCCAGTGTATACATCTGGAAGATAACTGCTATAATTGGTTTTTGAAGCAGCAGATCCGCCGGGATCATTACCTAAAGGGCTGAGTCTACCATCTTTATTAACAGGATTAAAGTATTTCTTCCAGGACACGCGATCACTCCGTCATATCTATTACTTATCGTATCTGTGTCATAGAGACATTTTTTATTATCAACGTCCTGATGTTGTTACTGCTGGCACTGGCCTTTGTGTGTTACTGGCAATAGTTGCTAATGCTCCGCCTAGACTGATTACAGCGTTTTCTACCCTGTTCAACGCACCATAAAGCTCATTTACACCAATACCGCCTGTTGTAGTAGCTCCTCCTAATGCGCCAGTAGCAGGAGATCCTCCTGGTATGCTTCCTGCATTATCCCTAAGTGTTTGAGAAGCTGAAGCTGCCCTCTGTAGATTATCTGCTAGCGCACTAACATTGCTACTAAATGCTTGGACACCCTGTATATCAGCTTGTAAATTGTTTCCAATACCCTGTAGTGACCTCATTGAGGTAACAACACCATTGAGATTATCACTGTTTATATTATTAATCCTGCTGATAGCTTCAACAGTTGATGAGAAATTTTCTAATGCTGCTGGACGTCCGCCTTGAATTAAACTTAGTTCGCTTAAGAAAGACTGTACTGCTACACCTAATTTTTGCATAATTGGTATAGCTGCATTAGCACGTTCTGGATTTAAATTCTGTAAAGTAGCAATTCCTTGTACGGTTTTATCTATAAAATTAGTTACACTAGTTAGTACGTTACTAATATTTGAAGCTGTTGAAGTTTGAGCATCTTGTCCTTCTAATCCACTAATCTTGTTGATTAGAGACATTAGAGGTCCTTCAAATCTACCTAGTGCTGTGGAAAAATTATTGATCGATTCTGGGCCTTCAGCTCCTGGTTTAAAGAGAGCATTAAGTTTGGTTATCTCTCCCTTAACTAGATCAGCAAATCCAGTGATACTGTTTTTTACTCTATCAATAGCTGCTGGTAATCTATCAAATCTGTCTGACAAATCTTGTATACTTAATGACCGTACATCGGAAGCAAACGTAGAAAATTTTGATAGATCAATTGATTGTATATCAGCATTAATACGATTTGCAAATCTAGTAATCCTGGCAGGTAACGAATCTAAAAAGGTTTTAATATCATCAAATGTAGAATTTAAACTTGATCTTGCAGAATCAATTCCTGAAGTTAGTGCTGCTGGTAAACTGCTAAAAAATTCTTCGCCTTTCTTTTTTAAGAACGCTATATTTTCACTAAATGTTTGCTGCCAAGTTTGTCGCTGTGCTGTGTTTTGATTATTATTATCTTGTAAAGATTGATTATTTGCTCGAGCAGTTTGTTCATTGTTAGGTATAGATCCTGGAAATACTTGATTAAATATTTTAGTTAGATTGCTTCCAACAACTTCGCCAACTTTATCCCATATAACATTTAATCCTGAAACTATTGCTTGCCATACTCCCCCCTGCTGGTAACCTTGTTGTACTGCACTGTAAACTTGTTTAAACGCATTAGCTAAATCTGTAGCAAATTCTGATATAGCTTTTATACCTTGGTCACTAGAAATATATTGTGCAAATTTATTTAGGTTAGTTTCTATTGATTTAAAAATTTCTGTACTTGCAAGAGCTCCTTGAAATTTATTAAATGCTGTTCCCATAGTCGATGTTAGATTCATTAGTGCGGCGCCAAAGCTATTCCTAGCTACTAATAATGGATCATTTCGATCAGCGGCTTCTTGCTTTATAGCAGCTTCGGCGCCTGATATTGCTATTCTAAATTCATCTAATGCACGGAGCTGGTCATTATATTTTATCTGTAGAGGATCTAATCCTTTCAATTTATCATCGATAGCTCTTTTAATTGGCCCAATATTGTCAGCTAGGCTTTTCCCTCCAGTATTCACTTGATTTATTAGAGATCCTACTGCTGGTCCTAATTGAGTTAATCCAAGTGCTAGAGCACCCGTTGGAGCTTTTATTGCTAATTCTTTAAATGCTTCGGAAGCATCTTTACCTGCAGCAGCCTGTAGAGAAGAAATATTAATTAAAGCCCTACCAGCAGCATCTTGATCTTTCATATTCCTAAGTAACTGATTCCAAACTGGATCATTAGAAACTGCTACTGAATTTTTTTGTAGCGCATCTCTGCTTAACCCTAACGCTCTCACAACACCGTCAATCGACTCTGAATATCGAGTTGTGTTTTCTGCTAACGAAGATGAATTTTGCCTAGTTAATGTTCCTAATCTATTCTGTGTTTCTAGATAAGCCTGGGATGCGCTTTCAATATCTTTAAGCCCCATAGCCATTCCACTAAATCTCTGTAGAAGCTGACCTTGAGTGAGCATGCTGCCTATTTCGGCTAGTTTCCTAGCGCCACCTTCGGCACTACCTCCTAATCCCACGAGGCTCTGTTGATTTTCTGCTACTGTCTTAGCAAACCCTTCTACGCTCTTACCAGCGTTAAGGGCAATAGTACTAAGTTCAGTAAGATTACCGTTAAATCCTGCACCAATAGTACTTAAATTTCTAAACGCATCTAGACCGGTATTGAAAAAATCAAATATACTGCTTATGCCTTTGCTCGCGAGAGTAGCACTAACAGTCCCTAACGATTTTGCCATGTCGTCTAGTTTGTCTTTGAGTTTTCTTGTAGACTCGTGAGTGTCGTCAACTTGTTTAGTCTGTTTTTTATAAGACTCAGTGACAGCATCAATGTCGGCACCTTTAACCTGTTTAGCCATAGATTCAGCTTTATCTGCTTTGTCTCTATTGCCCTGCATAGTTAGGGTAGTTATAAGTTCTCTAAGAGTAGAATCGCTCGCAGCATCAATTAACTGTGCGCCGTCTAACGTACCACCACCACGGATTTCGACCATTATTTTTTCACCATTAAATGCTCAGATAAATACAAGAGCATACATAACTTATTTATTGGAGAAAAACCTATGTCTCAAGAATCAAATAATCCGTTAAGAAAATATTTTAGGCAACCTAAGATATATCTAACGTTACCGAGCAAAGGTAATTTTTATCCTAAAAAAGCGATAGATATGCCCGAAAACGGCGAGCTTCCGGTATTTGCTCTAACAGCAAAAGACGAAATGCTTATTAAAACACCAGATGCTTTATTAAATGGTGATGCAACAGTTGACGTTATCCGTAGCTGCATACCTAATATACTCGATCCTTGGCAAATGCCGCAACTAGATCTCGATGCTGTAATGATAGCTATACGTATGGCAACGTATGGCGAAAGACTATCTATCACAACAAAAGTTCCTGTTACTTTAGAAGAACGAGATTACGAAGTTAATCTGCGAGACTTGCTCGATCGTTTAATAGTTTTCAATTATAATCCGTATGTGGAATTAGACGATAACATAACTGTAGAAATACGTCCAATGACCTATAAAGAGTTTACAGTTAATGCACAGAAAACTTTCCAGGAACAGCGTATTTTACGTATCGTTGATGATGAAACGATGTCCGATCAAGAAAAGCTTGGACACTTTGGTGTAGCTTTCCGTAAGTTAACAGACTTTACTATAGAATTATTACTAATGAGTGTAGTAAGCATAGACACACCCGAAGGTAAAGTAACTGACAAACTGCAAATTAAAGAATTCTTTAATAACACCGATACAGCTTATTTTAATAAAGTTATGGAGCAGATAAATGCTATGAAAGTTGCCAGTTCTGTGCAACCTCTCACTATTAATTCAACTCCAGAAGACATTCAAAAAGGCGTTCCAGAAACCTATACTTTACCAATTACGTTTGATCAATCAAATTTTTTCGCATGAGACTCCTAAGTATGAGCATGGAGGAGATTCTCAAAGAAGTTGACGTGCTCGAACGAGAAACTAAAAGTCTACGTAAAGATATTATACAGATCTGTTGGTATATGCGTGGCGGTATAACTCTAGATGAAGCTTGGAGTTTATGTAGCGAAGATAGAGAAGCTATCTCAGAATTAATAAAAGAAAACCTAGAAACTACTAAGAAATCAGGAATGCCGTTCTTTTAAGGGTGGACTGTGTTTAAGAAATCTAAAACAGTTTTAGCATCACTAGGACTCATAGTTCCAATCGTCTGTGCTATCTGTTGCATTGACATTGGAGCGCCACGTGCTGCTTGATATGCTTGACCAATTTCTCCAGGAACGGCGCTTAGTGCTCCAGCAGCAGACCCAATAGCACTTGGCGCTGCTTTAGCAGCATTAGCTATAGCTCCAGGAGCTGCTTTTAACTTATCCCATCCCGCACTGGCAAGATTACCTGCAGTATCTGCTCCTGCTCTAGCAGCTGTTCTTGCAGCACCTGCAGTAGCATTTCCTGCCCTACCAACTAGTCTTCCTACCTTAGTTGAAGTTCCCGTGTTAGGATTCCTGCTGAGGTTACTGGCTCTGTTAGGATCTCTATAACCTAAACTAACACCTTTTCCAAAATTAGATATAGTTTTTCCAGCAGCTTTAGCTGCTTTTGCTGATCTCTTTTTTAATCTTTGGAAATCTATTTCGTCTAGCTCTGCGCTTTCAGTCATAGCCATCCTACGCTGCAACATCTGTCTAACAGCATCTAGGTCAGCTCCTTGCAGGCGCTGTAATGAAACTAAAAATTTTCTATTATCCATTGGTCCTGTAGGAGTTGCAGGAGAAGGTGCACCTGTTGGAGTAGATGTAGGTGTTCCGGTTGGAGTAACTGTTGGAGGCGTCGGCGCTGGTCCAGATGCCTTGTCATAAACTATCTTTAAGAATATTTTTTCTAAACCGCTCTTGTTAAATCTTTTCCTAGGATTAGTGATAAATCTATCTGCATATGCCGGATCAACACCGTTAGCAGTTAAAAACTTCTGTATAGCATCACCGTTTGGGGGTAAATTAGTCCTACCTAAAAAATGATAAAATGCTTTAAAGAGTGTGTTAGCTTCTTCGCCAGCAGTTAACTTTCCCTGCATCCTAACACCCATAGTACCAGGAAGATACTTAGCACCTAAACCAGTAAGCTTCTGATTTAAATATCCCATAGGATCTTCGTTAACTTGAGTTCTGCTTTCTAGTATTTCGATTAGTTTCATGCTTTTATTTATTCTTTTATTATTAAGTGATGAGCTAAAGCTCATCAGTATTAACTTTCGCAAGCTCAAGTTAATACATTTTCTATCTTATCTTAATAATTACTCTCTTTTAATATTATCTAGACTGTGAAGTCATAATTCGCCCGTTTCCGGGCAAAAATATAAAAGAGCATTATCTGAGCTGCTCGGTCATACTAGAATAAAGTGATTCCTTTCGGACGGAGGCGGTAACCCTTAAACCCCCTACACCAGCTTCGCGATTAGTTACGGTTGGCAGTTATTCCCATTCTAGCGAAAATACTTACCATGACGGTTGGATCTTTTTCACAGAGCCGTCATCTTTTAAAGCCTGAAGTTAGCTTTTGTCTGTGGCACCCGAGTGTCCGAACGCAAGACGTTGCGCCCTCAACGGGGATCGAGCAACCTCGATCAAACTGAGCCTATAGCCTCTAGATGCCTGGTTTGTTTATGATGTGCGACCCATGGACTCGAACTGATATCTGTCCATTATAATAGTCAGTGGATTCTAAAACTCGATGAGTAAACTGTTCTCGTGCCTCTATGTATGAACACTGTGCCTTAGAAGTACAATAAAAAAGTATTTCTCTAGTGAACTTATCTTTGCCTAAAAGTAGAACATCTTCGTTTAGTTTGTCATTTGATCCGTAGTAGGTTTGCCAATCGCTATCGACTTTACTACGTATCTTTTTCTTTTTCTTGTTGCCGTTTTTTAATTTTACGACTTTGTAAGAAGTTTTAGAAAATTTTGCTAGTTTCTTGCCAATATATTTTTTACCGTTTGTAGTATTTGTGATAAGATATACGAAACCGATATATTCTTCAGGGATAGTGTCAACAATCTTTCCTTGGTAGTACCAATTATTGCTTGTTTTTGCCCCGCTCATTCTTTAATCGTTTTCTTCTTTCCTTGCGTTGGGTCTGTATCTCCATCCGCTTCTTACGTGCAAGCACTCTTATAGCGCCTAACGCATTGCGAGCATCGATACCAGGACGATCAGCGTCTCCGGTTTCCCAACGCTCGTTGGCTTTGAAATATTTTATTATTTCTAACATCAACTGCTCGTTGAGATCACCGGGACCAAACACAAGTTTGTTACTCATATATACCTACTTTAGTCGTAAACATCTACAGAATTGGCATAAGAAGTATATCCATTTTCTTTAACTACGCGGAGAACGTTGTTAACTCTTCCTATCAATTCATCCTTGTGGGATATGAGATAGATATTTTTATTTCCTTCACGTGCCATCTTCTTTAGGATAGCAAGAGAGTTTTCAACGCCAGCACTATCCATACCACTATCAATTAACTCATCAATAAACAGCAAGTTGATAGGCTGATATAGATTCTCCCACATATCACGGAAGCTCCAACTTAATGAAAGTATGAGCCTATTACGTTCACCACGAGAAAGATTATCAAAATCCAAATCTTGACCAAGTTGTGTAATCTCCACTTGTAGATCATTCTGAAAAGTAACTTGATGCGGTAGACCTGTTTTATCTAAGTAGTAGGTCAACCTTTGATTCAAATACGACAAATTTTGATCGATAATCTTCTTACGTATGAAACTATCCTTATTCGTTAGAAGTTTAAGCAAGAATTCTTGATGTTCACGGAATCTAGTTAATGAATTAACTAAGCTCCAATCAATTTCCTGTATTGCAGTGCTTTCTAATTCTTCAATCTGTTCCTGATAAGGGTCAGTTTCTGATTTTTTTGATTCGTATTGACTGCAAAGATTATCTAAATTGCTTTTGTGTTCGTAGACTTGGTCAATTTGATCGTAAAATACAGAAGGTTTAGCAGGAAGTTCTCCAATTTCTGTTATCTTTTCTAGTATACTTTTTAGTTTTTCCGATAAATCGTTGTAAGTTGCTTGCATTTCTTCAGCATCTTTAGATAATTCTTCAATCATCATTCCTAAATCAGCATCGTGTAATAGAGTTCCGCAAGCATAACACTTATGTTCTTGTGTTTCAGCTAAATCAATTTTAATCTTTCTTAATGCTTTGTCCGCCTGCCCGTAGCTACTTTCAACGGAAGCCTTTTCCCTATTAAGTATTTTAAGGTTGGCATTTGCTTCATTCCATACTTTGAGATCAGCATGAGCCTTAATTTCGTGCTCAATATCAATGTCTGAGAGATGCCGTATAGCGATTTCAATCTTTTTAAGCTCGTCTTCTTGTCTAACATACCATGCTTTCTTCTTGAGTCCGAGAGAATCGATGGTGTTTTTGATAGATTCGTTGCTACTTTTCTTCGCTTCAATGTTTGCATTCTCCTGTACTATCTGATCTTTAACTGATTTAACTTGTTCTTTGAGTATATCAGCTTTTTCACTAAGAGTTGTTATGCCTAAGAGCTGTTCTATCACTTCTCTTTGGTCATTTGCTTTCATACTTAGGAATGGCTCTGTATATGTGTTTAACGCAAGTATATGCTTAAACATCATATGGGTCATTCCCATTATAACATTGATCGATTCTTGTGTCTTGCGACTATCTCCTTGGCTTTCGTCTATATCGGTCTCTTGTTCTTGATTGTTAATATAAAACTTCAGAACATTGGGTTTCCTACCGCGCTCAATGCGATATTCAACACCGTCTCTTTCAAAGATAACGGTTACTAACATATTTTTTTGATTAATGTTGTTGATTAGGTTATCTTTTTTGATGTTAGTCAGTGCTTGACCAAATAAACTATAGCTAAGAGCATTAATGATAGTGGTTTTACCAGTCCCATTGCGAGAACCGCTATCATCTCCTCCCATATCTAGGTTTTCCCCAAGCACAAGAGTAAGTTGTTCCTTCTCAAAGTCTACGGCTTGAGTTTGATTGCCCACACTCATAAAGTTTTTAACTGTTAAGCTCTTTATTTTAATCATAGGCTATTATAAATCTCCAAGAGTAATGTGGGTTCATAGTTTTCGCTCTCTATACTAATGATTTGATTAGTAACGATTTGATCTACACTTTCAAAATTGGTAATTTCCAAGTGGCTTATGTTACCATCTAGGTCTTTCTTCTCAGGAATCAGTGTTAGTTCACGTATATCAAACTTGCTCATTACAGTTTCTTTGATAAAGTTAGCTTCTTCAAAACTAATATCAATATCTAAACTAACACGTAGATGCATCTTTGGTTTACAAAGTTTATCCATTTCGTCTATTAGTTTGCTTAGTTTAGTGGTCCTATAAAGGGGAGCGTTTGGCCAATCTATATATTGAGGGTTAGATCCCCATTCTAATATCATCATACCGCGTTCGCTGTCCCAAGCATCGGCAAAATTATGTGGAAATGCATTGCCGATATAATGGATATTGCCTTTATTCTGTCGTTTATGGAAATGCCCAGTAAAAACATATTCGTTATTTGCTAGATCCTCAGCTTTTACGTCGCCATGGTCGGGCATTTGTACCATTGCGTTCATCATAAACATAGGTAATTCAAGATGTCCAAACATATAACGGCTTTTCATTTTAGTGATTTTGCGCCATTCGTCACCTACTAACCAGGGAATAAATGCAACATCATCCATGATAATGGGATCTGTTATCATAGTAATACCTGGAACGTGCTTCCCAAATGCTACACTGTTCATATCTCTACGATCTTTATAATAGAGATCGTGGTTACCTGGAAAAAATACCGTTTGATTAAATGCTTTTCCTAACTTTTCTAAGCATTCAAGACCGGTATTCATGGTAGTAATATTAATACTGTTACGATTGTGATTCCAATCACCACAAAAAATCGCAGTTTCGCATCCGTTAGCCTTAGCAGTAGCTATAAACCAATCAACAAATTCTACACAATCGTCGTTATGTGCTTTGGAATTTGATTTTAATCCGAGATGGATATCAGTAAACACTGCTGCTTTCTTAAAAAACTCCATAGTAACTCCTTGCTATTATAACTTAACACTAAAATAGTTTTTTGTCAATCGGAAGATCCACCACTATTTCGGTCTTTTGCAAGTTGCCATTCGTGATTTCCCTGCCTAGTATAGCTAGGATTGAAGTTATTCATTTCTAAAATATCGTCTCGAATGTTCTGATTGCGCTTTTCGATATTAATAACTCTAGTAAAACTGTTAGTAACTGCTGCTGTATAGTAAGCAAACGGATTTTGACTCTTACTTTCGTCAAACTGTAGGCCAATTTGAGTGAGTTGTAGTATAGCTTGACCTCGCATTTCGTCGTTATAGGTATATCCTCGAACATTACCTCTGGTAGCATAACGCTCGCATAGTTTCATAAACATTTTTGCTAGCTTATTAGTAAACTGTCCTTGGTCTTTTTTAAAATACCCGTTTTCCATTCCACCAACCCAGTGGCTCTTTCCTACACACATTAGATTTCCGTTGTCATCATATTTCCAATGTTGGAACGGAGGAAAGTTAACTTTATCATGAGAATCTGCTACTGTCTTTGTTTTCTTTTTTCGTCCCGGAGCTAACGGTATGTGATCATATGTCATAATACGAAAAATAATCTCGCCTTTCTCTACTTTTCGATAATCAAATTCGCAATCACTTAACTTGCTCTTTTTATCACCTGACAATTTTCTATTTTCAAACTCTTGTGAAGTAAGTTTCTTTGCTTTTGTGCGTTTTGCCTCAGCCATAGTACGCACATTTATTTTATCTAAGCTAGGGAGTATTATATCGTAATCACAATAGGTAGGATCAACATAGCTGCAATAACTATTTTTGCTTTTATGTATTTCATCTAGAAGATCTTTATTGTTTAGATAATTTATTTTTGCCATTATTATTATTCTCCAATCTATATTATAATACACGCAGTTTATTTTTGCAATAAATATCTACGGAGGAATTCCTATGGAAGATGATATTTTTGGTGGTGTACCGGATACTTTAGCTGAAGTAACTAGCTCAGTAACCGATTCTACAAGCAGCTTAACTGATTCACTAGGAGATTTGGTAGGAGACGGGTTAAGTGCGCTTGGAGATCTCGGTGCAGGAGCATTAACTGGTGCTGCATTGGGTGTAGTTGGTGCTGTTTTAGGTGGTATCAATACTCTAAATCCTAACGAACTTATAAGTTCCTATCGCAGGAACGGTATTCCTTTTGGTGCAGAACGAGATTATTATTCCAGTAATGCATCTACAGTATTTTACAGCACACCTGGCGAAGTTGATTGGCGTGTAAACATTTTTAGTCCAATTATTTTACAAAGCCAAGCACTGTTTCCGTTAGCACAAACAAACGGCATGGTGTTCCCATATTTACCTTCAATACAGTTCCAAAGTACTGCACGATATGATCAGATTCCTGTAACGCATACTAATTACCCCTTCTGGGCATATAAGAATTCACAAGTAGAAGATATTAATATAACAGGAACATTTACTGTACAAGATCAAAATGAAGGCATCTATTGGCTAGCAGTAATGCATTTTTTAAGGACTGTAACAAAAATGTATTTTGGATCTGGACCTAATTTAGGAAATCCTCCACCTATTTGCACGCTCAACGGATACGGAGACTTTGTTTTTAATAATATAAGTGTCGTTGTTAAACAATTTAATATATCTTTGCAAAAAGATGTAGATTATATATCAATAAACGGTCCTATGGGCATCAGCTACGTTCCGGTACGAAGTGATATTAGTGTAGTAGTAAGTCCAGTATTCAGCAGAGAAAAGATAAAATCGTTTAACTTGTCTAGTTTTGCAAATGGTAATTTAATATCTGGATATGATGGAAAGGGTTGGATATGACAGCCAAATATTCTCCAAGCAGTCCTTGGTATAAAACAGAAATAAAAAATAATTCATTAGGAATTTGGAGTCCGAGGACAATCCCATCCAGGGACGATGATTTTGAATATACAATATTGCCTCAATATAATTATAGACCAGATCTATTAGCCTACGATATATATGGAAATCCAAAGTTGTGGTGGGTATTTGCACAGAGGAACAAAGATATATTATTTGATCCTATCTTTGATTTTAGAGCAGGCACGACTATTAAATTACCAAGAAAGACAACTTTGTTATCGGCATTGGGAATGAGTTAATCGATGGTAGATAATATTACTGGAAAACCATTATCTTCAGATTACGTACCTGTAGGTAGTCCAATTAATGCATCAGATGGCGGATCTTCTTCTCCTAAGACCGCTTCGTCTAATGGTTTAGAATATTCTCCGTATTTAGAAAATCAACCATCAGGACAGCCTAATCCTTTAAATCAATATGCAACTTATAATGCATTGTTTACTTTAGCAGTGTTGCCGCCTAATATATATAATAGCGGTAATCTTCCTCCCCCTGGAGAACTAGATTACATTTTATTAAGATCTCAAGGCGATTGGGAAGAAACTAGTAGAGTTAGTACAGAATTTGGAGAATTTGATTATTTTTTAGATAACCTAGTTATAACAACAGTTATGTCACCGTCGACTGCTACGGGAGCTATGACAAATGCTACTGCTATTGAATTTACAGTTACCGAACCTTACAGTATGGGATTATTTTTTGAATCAGTAGTACTTGGATCTAAAGCTGCTGGATATGGTGGCCCAATGGATGCTGTTTTTTTACTTTGTATAGAATTTGCAGGATATGATGATACGGGATCTGCTTTTATAGATCCAGATCTTACAAGATATCTTAATATTAAAATGCCTGTTATCAGTATGTCTGTTAATAATTCAGGATGTATATATCAGATTACTGCAAAAAATGCAAGCACGATAGGAACTGAAAACGAATACTCAACTACTAAACAAAATCTCGGTTTAACAGGAATAACAGTAGAAGAGCATTTATCAAAGCAAACAAAGGGTAGTTTAAATTTTGCATTAAATCGTGCATTACAACAATTAAAAAATGATAAAACTTTAGCAGAAACTGATTCTTTTGATATTAAATTTGTTGATAATCCTAATTTACCAAACGTTCCTAATAATATTGGAAAAGCTAAGTTGTATAGCGATTTTAATAGGGCTGGAGCACAAAATCAACCTGATCTTAATAAAATATATGATGCAGAAAATAAAATTTATAAAGATCAAAATCTAGGAGAGAATAGAGTAATACATATACCTAAAGATACTCCTATACTTTCTGCAATACGAGAAGTAATATTACGAAGCGATTTTCTATCAACTCAATATACTGGAGGTAAGTTTAATACTGACGACAATGGCCAAATAAATTGGTTTATTATTAGACCTAGGAATGAAATAGGAGATTATAATCCTCAGCTAGGCAGGAATAATGTTAAATGGATTTATGAAATTATGCCTTGGAAGGTATCTATAGATAGGATGATTACTCCAGGAACATCGCCTCCGGGGTATGAATCCTTAAAAACCCAAATAGCAAAAGTATATGATTACATATACACAGGAAAAAATACTGAAGTTTTACAGTGGCAAATTATGTACAATCAGATGCTTGCTAACTTACCTACTGATTTAGGAACTAATACAGGAAATTCCGCATCGGGACTTACAGGAGATGGCAATGTTAAACAGACAGGTGCAACATTACCAAATACAGGAACAGCGACCTCTAAAGAAGTTACACCAATTGTTAATCTCTCATCAGATAAAAATTTAGTTACTACTGGAAATACCGGAGGTGGTACTGACACTACTAGTTCAATACACAATAGGATTTTAGATTCTATAGTTATGGATACTACCACGGAACAGCAACAATTAACTATGACGATAATGGGAGATCCTTATTGGATAGCAAATGATTTTACTGGAAATAAAAAAAGTTCTACCGAAAATTATTCTACAACAATAGACGAATATGTAAACACATTTAACGGAGAAGTTTATGTTATCGCTAATTTTAGGACACCTATCGATCTAGATCCTGTTAGTGGTAACTATAGATTTGCAGCTACATTAGATACTATAAGCGGATTGTATAGGATTGTTTCTGTTATTACTAAATTTGAGAGAGGTAAATTTACAGTAACATTTCAAAATTCAATAAGATTGAGGGCACAAACTACAACAAGTAGCGGATCTGGATTCTTAATACAAGCAGGACAGCAGGGAGCCGGCGGTTACTTATCAGCAGGTGCTACAGATATCCTTAGTTCTGCACTTAATATTTTTGGTAATGGATCATCGGTATTTGGAAGAGGAAGGCCGCAGCCAAGCATCGGAAGGATGGCTGGAGCTATGTCTGGTAATTTAATTGGCGCAGCTATAGGTGGAGCAGTTAACGAAATTGCTTCCGGAGTTGGTAATATTGTAGGCAATGTGAGCGATATATTAGACGGATAAAAGAGGAAATTTAAAAATGGCAAGAACTTCGGAAGAAGCACTTTCAACACTTAAAATGAATCCAGGACCACATATTGGTAGGATCGTAAACAATGTTGATCCTCAAAGACAAGGTGCAGTACAGGTAGAATTACTAGGTAGCATTGGTGACCAAAGAGGAATGGATCAACAGTTATTCACTGTTAGATATGCTAGTCCTAGTTTTGGTTCAACCGACGTAGAACACGATGCTACTAATGCGCCTGACCATCATGGCTCTCAACAAAGCCACGGGTTTTGGTCTCCGCCTCCTAATACAGGAACTATGGTTATGTGTTTCTTTATAAATGGGGATCCGGGACAGGGATATTATATGGCCTGTATACAAGATCAACATATGAACCAAAGCGTTCCTGGCATAGCATCTACTAAATCTACGAAAAAACAATTTAAATCTTACAATCCCGAAACCGGTGACTGGTCTAAGATTACTGATACTTCGAAGTTGACAGATCAAGGATCTCAATTACCAGTCGGTGAAGTAAATCGTCCTAGTGCAAAAGGTATGCAACCTAACACTGGAAAAATGGAAAAACCTGTTAACTCTGCTAAAGTTTCGCAGCTAGCTGAACAGGGATTAATTGATGATCCTTATAGAGGAACACATACTAGTAGCGCAAGAAGAGAAAGTCCTAGTAATGTACACGGTTGGGGAACTCCGGGTGCGTTAGATAAAACTCCAGGAGCTCCGACTAGATCAGTTGGACCTAGAGATACACAGGCTACTAAACACACTGCCCGTCGCCCGGGGCATTCATTTATAATGGATGATGGTGATGAGACACAGCTTAGGAAAAGTAAAGCAGGTGAGGGTCCTGCTGAATATGCCAATCTGCAAGCCGGAGAAAAAGGTGGCGATGTTGGTATACCAAAAGATCAGCAGATAAGGATAACTGCCGCTAACGGTGCTCAATTTATTATGCACAGTTCTGAAGATTTTATCCACATACACAATTCTAAAGGTACTGCTTGGGTAGAGATGTCTAGTAATGGTAAGATCGATATCTATACCGCTGATTGTGTTAGTGTACACACAGAAGCAGATTATAACATTACCGCAGATAGAGATGTTAACATACACGCCGGCCGCGCTATTAATCTGTATGCCGACCATGATATTAATATCAATTCTAAATCAGAAATGCACGTTAAAAGCCATACTAATATACAGATGAGCGCAGACAATCACGTTGCTGTACAAGCCGAAGGCGGCTCATTAATGTTGATGTCTAATAATGTAGCTAGCATGGTGTCTGGTGAAATAAACATAGATGCTAAGAGCCTAGATATACTATCAAACACACACATACATATGACTAGCAAAGGCGATACAAATTTTAAATCAGCTCAGTTATACATTGGTTCAGAAAGTGATATAGATATAATTGCAGCAGGCGCAATTAAACAGACATCTGCTGTAGCACATTTGAAAACCTATAGTCAAATGGTACTTCATTCCGATGATACTATTGATCAACGAGCCGAAGGAAACTTTAGTACATCTGGTGCTGATATGGCACAGACTTCAGATGGTCCGATAGCTATAACCGCAGTCGGCGGAGATATGAAACTGCAAGGTGGTTCAAACATCTATCAAAACAGTGGTCCAGGTAGATTGAAAGGATCATCTCTTGCACTAGCCCCAGATTCGATGATGATAATCTTAGCGAATTCTCCAAACCCTCCTATATCAGCAGCTGAAGCAGCAGAACCACACGAAGCTACTCCCCACAAGCCTCATCCAACTAAGACAAATGCTGATACGATAGCTCCTGTTTATCATTCTAATTACGGAAGAGCAGTAACCAGCAGAGTACCGGGCCCACAACCCTATGACGGACATGAACATCTAAATCCTGCAGGGCACACACAAGATTTAACTGACAGACATAATTCAGATCAACCTTATAATAAGGGAGAGGAAAAGAGGCAGATAAGCCATCCGGATGATCTAGAAAATATCCCAAATGGTACTAGGAAACAAGGGCCCAATGTTAGCGGTAACAGGCGTAATCCATACCCGCATCATCCATCGCCTAAGAGCAGTCCTAGTAGCAATGTTACTAGTGCAGAAGCGCAGATTAGTAACAGAAATACTCCAACAGATTGGGTACAAGATCAAGAATTTATGGGAGATGTTGCTAAACTATCTGGAAAACTAGGAATCACTGTGTCTGAGCTATTAGCTATATTTGCTGCTGAAACCGGAACGGCTGCACTAGATCCTAGCAAAGTTAACGGTGAAGGATGTGTTGGACTAGTACAGATCTGTAAATCTACTAATCCAAAAACAGGAAAAAGTAATTACGATGAACTTGCTGCACGTAGTCCAAAAGAAGCAGCAGAAGATAACCTAAGTCCAGAAGGGTTGAGGAAGCTAACTCGACATAGACAGATGTTCTGGATAGACAAATATTTTGATCTTATATTACCTAGTGGTGCTGGCATTTTTCCAAAGAAAGATAGAGTATGTTATGTATGGATGGCGCTTGCAGCAGGCACTGATTCTAGCAAGCTAATCACAAAAAATGTAATATATCCTTTTTCTGATAGTCGTTGTAAGCGTAATAAAGGTTGGCAAGATTCTACACACGATAACGATTGTACTGTTGCAAAAGCCTGTACATGGTTGCGTTGGTATGAGAAACAATTTGTAACTCCAAAATTAGGTGCTAAGAGCTTTAGTCCAGATTTAAAATCAGGACCAGGATCCACTATACAGCCAAAGATTCCTAGCTTACCTAAACTACCAAGTATTCCAAATATAGTAAAAACACTTGCTAAAGTTCCAGGATTATCGTCTATTAACGGAAGTATGTCCGCCTCGGAAAATCTATCAAATCCAAACATACCATCGGTGCTGATAGCAGACGAAGGTGCTACTAGTTTTGCTCCTAGCACCCCACCGACATTAAATGCAGAATCAAATTGGACAGGGAAATCAGATGAGCGAACAATGCCATCGGATAATCCAGGATTACCTTGCGAGTCTAGATGGAGTTGGTACAATGACAAGTACATAGCGGTTGATGCTACAGGGCATCCCATTGACGCTTCTTGTAATCAAGTTGAACCTGATGTTGCTTATTCTAAACCAGCAGAGATCAATCAACCGGATCCTCCGACACCATCGACAGGTGGATTACCTGCTACTGAAATGGCAGGCGGGAATCCAGATGGCTCGGATATTTTACTGCCTTAAAACGGTGATAAGTATATAATGGAGCACGATTATGGCAGTACAGGGATACAATAATTTAAGCGTCGGTAATGTTAATGCTGATCCTTATCATAAAGGATTTCAACCGCGTTCTTATAAGGGATTTAGCACAGTAAGTCCTGTTGCTAAAAATGGAGCATTATACGATCTAGAACTTATCAAACAAGATTTAATCAATGTTTTCCATATTAAAAAAGGTGAAAAATTAGAAAATCCTGAATTTGGAACTATAATATGGGATATGCTTTTTGAACCTCTTACTGAGCAAATTAAACAATTAATAACAAATGACGTTAATTCTATCATTAATAGTGATCCTCGTATTAAAGTGTTAAAAAGTGTAATAACACAAGTTGATAAAGGTATACAATTAGAGTTTACGATTAACTATGTTACCTACAATATACAACAGACTATGCAGTTTACGTTTGATCAAAAGAACGGCCTGCGTTAATTAAACTAGCACTTTATTGTTAAAATAAATAAACTAAACAGGATCGTTGTTCTATGTCAATTACAAATCGTCAAAATAACTTATTTTTAGCTGAGGATTGGTCCAAGATCTATCAGACATTTACTAACGCTGATTTTACAAGTTATGATTTTGAAAATATCCGTAGGGTAATGATAACCTATCTTAGGGAAAATTTTCCTGAGAGTTTTAACGATTACATAGAGTCTAGTGAATATCTAGCTTTGATTGATTTAATAGCATTTTTTGGCCAGAGCCTTGCCTATAGATTAGATTTTAATGCGAGAGAAAATTTCCTAGAATTAGCCGAAAGGCGAGAGAGTATACTGCGATTAGCAGGTATGATTAGTTATAATCCTAGCAGGACGATATCAGCTAATGGATTTTTAAAATTACAAAGTGTTATTACAAGTGAAAATATCGTAGATTCAAACGGCGTTGGCCTAGGAAATGTACAGGTAAGCTGGAATGATTCTTCAAATGCTAGTTGGTTTGATCAATTTACTAAGATAATGAATGCTTCTTTTGTTGACAATGTTTCATTTGGAAATGCACTATCTAGCGCAAATATTGACGGATTGTACATAGAACAATATCAGATAAACAGTTACATCACCGATGTTCCAGTGTTTCCTTTTACTTCGACAGTTAACGGAAATGGTTATAATTTTGAAGCTGTTAGCACTAAAATAACCTACGACACCGCAACACAAAAACACAAAATAACAGAAGATCCACCCCAAAAAGGTAATCAAATTTCTCTAATCTACAAAGATGACGGTCAAGGATATGGTAGTGTTAACAGTGGATTTTTTATACACTTTAAGCAGGGAAGTTTAACACAAAATACATTTTTAGTTAACAATCCTGTAAGCAATCAGATTGTCAATGTATCGGCTACAAACATCAACAATGACGATGTTTGGCTATATCAGCTAGACAATAACGGATTAGAATTGTCATCAAATTTATGGACTAAAGTTCCTGCTGTAAATGGAAACAATGTTATCTATAATAGCATAGATAAGACTGTTAAAAATATCTACTTTGTACAAACTACTGCTAATGATAGTATAGCTCTTAATTTTGCTGACGGGATATTTGGAAACTTACCTAAGGGAACATTTAGAGTCTATTACAGGACTAGCAATGGTTTAAATTATGTGATACATCCTAACGATATAAACTCGGTAATAGTAAACATACCCTATGTATCAAAGACTAATACATTAGAAACTCTCAAAATGATTTATTCTCTAGAGAGTACAGTAACAAATGCTGCAATGACAGAATCTAATGTAGAAATAAAGCAAAATGCTCCTGCAAATTATTATACTCAAAACAGGATGATAACGGGTGAAGATTATAATCTAGCACCGCTTAATGTTAGCCAAAATATAGCTAAGGTAAAGTCTGTTAATAGGACATCTAGTGGAATCAGTAGGAATTTTGATTTAGTGGATGCTAGCGGAACGTACAGTAATACCAGCATATTCTGTAGTGACGGACTGATTTATAGAGAAAGGATATTAAATTCTTTTGATTTTAAATTTAATAATACGACCGATATACAAGAAATAATATTGAATCAAATACAGCCGCTTGCATCTTTAGATACTATGAGAGATTTTTATTATTCTGAATATAATAAGATAAAATTAAGTGATCTAAATGCTATGTTTGTGCAAGTAACCGGCGGATATAACCAAAGTAACGGTTATATAGCAAATGTTACTGACAAAACTCCTCTTTCGGTTATCTATACAGGAACTGCATTAAAATATGTACAACCGGGTGCCTTACTAAAATTTGTTCCTCCTGCAGGAAAATACTTTACTAGCAAGGGCGGGTTAACTTCGACTCCTAGTAATACTACAACAGATAGGATCTGGGCAAACGTAGTATCTGTTTCAGGAAATGGTACAGGTGTTAACAATAATGGTAGAATTAATTCTAGTGCTAACAGCTTGGGCGCCATTACACTTGGGCAAACTGTGCCAGATGGAGCATTGCTAAATCAGATAATACCAGTATTTTTAAATTATCTATCTTCTGATTTACAAACAGTTATAAATGATCTTATTTTTAACTATAGATTTTTTGCACTACGTTATGATATTAACTTGTCAACTTGGACTGTGATACAAGATAGGAATCTAAATCTTTTAGATGCATGGACTAATGGGTATGCTGGGGACAATTCCGGACAAAAACTAGATAGTAGTTGGTTAATCGCATTTGAAACTGATGGAACTACATATACTGTTTCCTATAGAGGATTAGAATATTTCTTTGAATCTATAATAGAAAATAGATTTTATTTTGATGGTACTAGAAAGATTTATGATACTACTACAGGAACGATACAGAAAGATAAAATAACAGTACTGAAAATAAACACATTGCCAGGCACTAATAATTCACTGGTAACAGATTATCCATTTAAAATAGTCGGAAATGTGTTAGAAAATAACGGATACGCTAGTACCAAAGTAGTTAAGGTAACATTTTTTGATTCTAATGATGATGGATTACCTGATAATCCAGATGCATTTGATATAATCGTAGATCCACCTAGTCTTACTTCTTCTAATACATTAACTAATACTAATTTTGTATTTTTTGAAAAATACATAACTGATGGATATACAGAAGATTATAGATTTGTAAGCAACGAAAACGATATGTTTTTAATATATCCTAAAGAAACACACATACAAAACATCAGTCAATACGCTGATGGACAATTATTTTATTTTTATCTATCAGATGTTGTAAAAAAATATAATGCTTCTACAGGTGCATTAATTGTTACATTAGACTATTATGTTAATGCTGGAAGAAATAATTTGTATTTTTATTATCTACATAATGCTGATTCTACTACTAGGATCGATCCTAGCTCAACTAATATAATTGACATATACCTTTTAACTAAAGATTATGATGTGCAATATAGGAATTGGCTTTCTGGTAATATATCTGTTCGTCCTTTGCCTCCAACAACTACGGAACTGTTAACTACATATGGGGCATCGCTTAATGCTATCAAGAGTATAAGTGATGAAGTAATATATCATCCAGTTGAGTATAAAATATTATTTGGTTCTAATGCCGATATGCGATTAAGGGCAAAATTTTTAGTAATTAAAAATGCAGAACAGGTTATCACTGATAATAACGTTAAAGCTAAAATAATACAAACTATAAATCAATTTTTTGCTTTAGGTAATTTTGATTTTGGTGACACATTTTACTTTAGTGAATTAAATTCCTATGTAATGACACAGCTAACACCGTATATAACTACTTTTGTAATAGTTCCGGTGGCTAGTGATCAAGTATACGGAAGCCTACAAGAAATAACTTCTAACCCAAACGAAATTTTTATTAGCGGTGCTACAGTATCGGATATACTAATTGTAGAATCTATAACAGCAACTAATTTAAAGGCAGCAGGATATGTACTAACAACATCTAACTTTGATGTTAATTCTACCGTGTTAAAGAGCAGCTAATCTTGGAGCAATAATGGCAAGTAATGACGAATATCCACTACCGGTTAATATAGACGACCAGAATAAAAGACAGTCAGTACGACATCTGCCTAGATTTTTTCGTACTGATCAAAACGAAAAATTTCTATCTGGTGTTTTTGATCCTCTATTACAACCTGGAAAATTAACTAGAGTTAATGGATATATTGGTAGGAAAGATATTCCAAATTTTAGTTTTGATGACAACTATCAGACTGATACTTCGTCTATTAGACAATACTATCAACTAGAACCCGGATATGTATATGAAGATCCTGCAACTGGAGAAATTTCCTGGTTTGCTGATTATATTGACTATATGAATAGTCTAGCATATTATGGCGCAAACACTAGTAACCACGCTAAATTAAATACTGAAGAAGCATATTCTTGGGATCCAAATATTGACTGGGATAAGTTTGTAAACTTTAGAGAATACTATTGGTTACCAAGTGGTCCAGATCCAATAACAATTTATGGAACCCAACAAGCAGCTTCTAGTGCATTTACGGTCGTAGCTATAAATGAAGGAGATAGATACGATTATCTGTTTACTCCAGACGGACTTACAGTTAATCCTAGACTAACTCTATACAGAGGACACACATATACTTTTAATATAAATGCTAAAGGAAAACCTTTTTCAATAAAGACGCAAGCGGTTCTTGGAAATAGTTCTTTTTATGATAACGGTGTATCTGCACGCAATGTAGATATTGGAACCATTACGTTTACTGTTCCCTATGAAGCACCTGATCTATTATATTATGTAGACGGAAACGACCTTGACACTCAGGGATTTATTGACATACGAGATGTTAATTCTGACACATTTTTAGATGTAGATTCAGATATAGTTGGAAAATCTAGTTATACAAGTACAACAGGTATAAATTTTGTTAATGGATTGAAGATAAAGTTTGTTGGAAATATAAATCCATCAAAATACGCACAAGATTTTTGGTATGTTGAGGGAGTAGGAACTGCTATACGATTAGTAGCATATAGCGATCTAGAATCTACCCCGCTAACTAACGATCCAACAGATTTACCTTTTGATTTACAACCATTTGATTCGGTTCCTTTTGAAAATGCTAACAATTATCCTAATACTAAAGAATATATCACTATTTCTAGAGCAAGTCGAGATAGAAATTCTTGGTCTAGAAATAACAGATGGTTCCATATAAATGTACTAGAGATTACCGCTACATTTAACAAGCAAATAGCATCCCCGGATCAAACTGCAAGAGCCCAGCGTCCTATTATAGAATTTCTTCCAGACATTAAGCTTTATAACTATGGATGGAATGCAAAGAGAGATGTTGATTTAATTGATACAACTACTACTAAGGTATTTTCTACTATAGAAGGTAGTTTAGGATATCATGTTGATGGCGAACCTCTTTTACCCGGACACCGAGTGCTATTTACTGCTGATGAAGATAGTTCAGTTAACGGTCGTATCTATAAAGTAAGTACTATTAATGTAGATAATACTAGTATAAAATTTTTAAGTGCTATTATTACTAACACAACTGCTCCGTTCCAGGTAACATTCTTTTTTGATAAGTTAGTAGCTGCACCACCTACAAATTATGGTTATTATATAGATGGAAATGGCAATTCTAATTATACTGGATTGTACAATGCTATTTTTAGCACTACTACTTCTGTTACTTTACTCTATTCAAAAAATCCAGGTGTGTTTGGATCTGGAACTACTACAGGTACATACGGCACCGGCGGAAAGATTCCACAACTTACATTAATACCTACTGATGATACCGACCCAGTAGAAGGGGAAGTAGTATATGCCAAATCTGGATTAAGTTATAAAGGAACCAGTTTCTTTTATAATGGCGAAGTGTGGAAATCAGCTCAGAAGAAAACAATAAACAATCAAGCTCCTCTTTTTGATCTATTTGATGAAAATAAAACTAGTTATTCAGATTTATCAATTTACACTAACTCTTCTTTTTCTGGAAATAGGATTTTTGGTTATAGGATTGGACTAGGGGCCGCCGATACAGAATTAGGAATCCCGCTGTATTATCGATCAATTGATAACGTTGGAGATATTGAATTTGAATTTGATTTAGAAAATAGAAATTGGACATATGTTAATAATTCAGCATTATCGACAGTTTACTCTTATCAAGGATTTGTACGTAAATTTAATATAGACGGTTCTTTTAGTTTTTCAAACGGATGGACTACATTATCTCGCCCGCTTTATCAAAAAGCAGCAAGGGTTTTGCAAATAACAAAAGTAACAGATAAAATAGCTATAGACATTTTTAACAATAGTGCAACTATTGGCGATATGAATGCCCAAGTATATGTTAATAATATTAAGAGAAATGATATTTCTAGAGAAAATATTAATGGTGTAGCTTATATTAAATTTGCAACATCCCTCATACCTGGCGATAAGGTAGTTTATAAAGTACAAACTGTTGCAGAAAAAAATGCTAGAGGATATTACGAAATTCCTTATAATTGGCAAAATAATTCTTTTAATGAAACACTATCTTATATTACACTCGGCGAAGCAATAGATCATGTGAAGACTATCGTAGAAAATAATCCAAAATTTTTAGGAACGTTTCCGGGCAATAGCAACCTTGCTAACCAAGGAATGATTTCACAATATGGTTATAGATTTTTACAACATTCTGGATCATTTCCGCTTGCTGCATATCTAATAACAGATAGAAAAAATAATATAATCGATGCATTACAATGGACTGCTAATCAATATACACAATTTAAAAAAGAATTTCTCAGGATCGCAAGTGTCTCGGCATTTGAAGGTAATGTTAGTGAGCAAGTAGATCAAATATTATTAGAATTTTCAAAATCAAAATATCTAGATAGAAGTGCATTTTATTTCTCAGATATGGCTCCTTACAAAGGATATACTAAACGAGAATATGTAGTAGAAGATCCAAGATTACCTGTTTTTGTTATAGACAGTGTTTACAATCCTTCTTCTGAAACTAGAAGAAGTTTGTTAATTTATGTAAATGATGTACAATTAACTTATGTTAAAGATTATAGGTTTAATGAAACAGATGCATTTGTGGATATATTATATCCATTATCTGTAAAAGATGTTATTACTATAAAAGATTATCATACTACTAACGGTTGTTACATTCCTTATACTCCTAGTAAATTAGGAATATATCCAAATTATCAACCAACTATCTATATAGACGATACTTACCTAGATCCAGTAAAGGTAATCCAAGGTCACGACGGTAGTATCACTGTTGCATATAATGATTTTAGAGATGATTTAATTTTAGAATTAGAGAAAAGGATCTATAATACTAGTAGGATATCTTATGATACTACTATATTCAATCTCAATGATGTAATTGGCGGATATTATAGAAATAATTTTACTAGATCGTTCTTTAGCAGTAGTGAAATTAACAATATCATCTTACCAGATTTCTTAAAATGGAACAGCATAATAAATCAAGATTATAGTAGCAATAATTATTTTGAAGATGAAGTGTCGTTTACTTACAATTATAGTAATTCTTTTGCACCAGACGGTGTAACCAAATTAACTGGATGGTGGAGGTCTATCTATAAGTTTATGTACGATACCGACAGACCTCATTCTCATCCTTGGGAAATGCAGGGATTTACGATTAAACCCGATTGGTGGGAAAATGCATACGGTCCTGCACCGTACACTAGTGAAAATACAGTGTTATGGAATGCTATTGAACAGGGTATAATTAATATTCCAGGCCGTAAACGCACCGATACTCGCTATGCTAGGCGTGGGTTGTCTAACCATTTACCAGTAAACGATCAAGGAAAATTACTAAGTCCGTTAGATAGTAATTTAGCTAAAGATTTTGTACTGCTTAACGCTAAAAATGTTTATACATTTGGCGATGGAGCTCCTGTTGAAACTGCTTGGAGAAAGAGCAGCGAATATCCATTTAGTATTATTAAGGCTATGTGTATACTTTCTGGAAGTGAATTTATCGGAAAAATGTGGGATAGATTTACTATTAAAAGAAATATAGCAGGACAAATCTTCAATGAAAAAACTGGAAAAAGGTTTAATACATCGGATATTGTTTATCCAAATACTCCGTTAGGAAGTATTAATGATCCTAACGTTGAAAGGTCTATGAGTTCTGGACTAGCCAACATACTTGATGATTATGTTTTTAGTTTAAACGCTATTAGTTTAGACACCTATAAAAATATAATAACCGGATTACGATCTAAGTTAAATCATAGAATTGGTGGATATACTAGTAAGGACAAATTAAATGTACTATTAGATAGTCGTAGTCCAACAGCTAGCGGCACGGTATTTTTACCACAAGATAATTATAAAATTTTCTATAATCAAAGTTCTCCAATAACAAGTGTTGTTTATAGTGGAGTATTAATAGAAAAGATAAATTTCCAAAACGGTAAAAATACTATTTCTGGAGATTATCTAAACGCTACTTCTACAACTGGATATAGAATAACCGGATACGACAAAAAATACAGCATATTCCAGATACACTCAGCAATTCCAGCAAAGGGTGACAATGTTATTAATGTTGGTGGAGTAACTGAAAGTTATAGTGATTGGACTCCGGGACAGTTTTATACCACAGGATATATTGTAAAATATGGAAATCAATACTATAAAGCATCTGTTGCCCATACCGGATCAACTAACTTTGTAAATGACGCAACAAAATGGGCTACGTTAAGTAAATTGCCAATAGTAGGTGGCGTAACTGCTATCAAGAGAACTAAATTTTTAGACACTGTTCAGGTCATTCCATATGGCACTATACTGCCAAATGTACAAGCAGTTGTAGATTTTCTATTAGGTTATCAAGAAAGATTAACATCAATTGGATTTAAATTTAACGATTTTAATAAAGACTTAGGAGTTACTCTAGATTGGCTTACTAGCGCCAAAGAATTTATGTTTTGGTCTCTGCAAAACTGGGATTCGGGAGCAGTTATAACACTTAGCCCATCGGCTATGGGATTACAATTTGTTCCTACTATAGTTGCTTCTATTGATGATTTTAGCTCATCTGCATTTGAATATAATATACTTAAAGCTGACGGGTCTCCATTTAAACCTAACCTAATAGATATACATAGGATTGATAACGGATTTACTGCTAAACTCAACGATAACACAACTGACGGTATATATTTTGTTCGTGCTAATCTCATACAGAGAGAACACGTATTATTGTTAGATAATATTTCAGATTTTAATGACATAGTATACGATGAAGTTAGCGGATATAGGCAAGGTAGAGTAAAATTAATAGGATTTAAAACTAGTAATTGGGACGGAGGATATACAACTCCGGGATTTATGTATGATCCTGCAATAGTTAACTCTTGGAAACCATATCTGGATTATAAACTAGGGGATATCGTAAGTTACAAAAATAACAAATACGTAGCTATTGAAAACATCGCCGGCTCACAAGATTTTATTTTCCAATATTGGAAAGAACAAACAAAAAATATGCCTACGGGACTAATGGCTAACTGGGATTATAGGGTAGAACAGTTCCGAGATTTCTATAATTTAGATGCTAGTATTTTTGATGATAATCAGAAAAAATTAGCAAGACACCTTATTGGATATCAGGACAGGCCATATCTTGATAACATAATAATAGATGATGTTGCCCAGTTTAAATTTTATCAGGGATATATTAAAGAAAAAGGAACGTTCAATAGTATTACTAAATTATTTGATGTGTTAAGGTCGAGCGGATTTAGCACTGCAAATCTTTATGAAGATTGGGCATTTAAAGTAGGCGACTTTGGTGCTAGCGAATCTTATAGTGAAATAGAATTTGTATTAGATGAAGCACAATTTAGATACAATCCGCAAGATGTTCTATTAACAATTAATCCTGAATATCAAACCGATTTATCGATCTATAATGTAACATCTTCTATGGTAACAATAAAACCATCGGATTATAATGCTAAACCGTTTCCTATTAAATCACTAGATACTAGTCAAAGAGATTACGGAATATTCAAATATTCTGTAGCTGGATATGTTAGACCAGATGACGTAGAGCACATCATTTATAATAGGGCAGCCCTATTAAATTATGATATAACTCAATTACGTAACGGTGATAAAATATGGTTAGCCTATACTGAAAACAATGATTGGGATGTACTAGAATATATTAAAGTAGATCTCACAATTAATACCTGGACTGTAGATTTTGTAACAAATTCTCATATATATCTCTATTGTGACACTACTTTAGATTTAGCTAGAGGTGATCTCATATCTATATCTAATTTAGATTATGTTAATGGTTCTTATATAATACAGGCTGTAGCTAATAATATTATCACGATTTACACATCGAGCACTCTTGCCACTATACCTGATATAGTTACGACCGGAGTGATACATAGGTTAGCATCTGTTAGATATCAAAATCTATCTTCTGTATCGGATAAGTTGTATAACAAGTTTGATATAGTTGGAGAAAAATTATGGATTGATAGTGACCAATCTGGAAAATGGATCGTTTTAGAAAATAGCAATGCGTTTTATAGCACATCATCACTAGATAAAAACGATGAAATAGTACCATACACTAAAGCTGCTTCTCAGCAGTTTGGATATGATATAAAAATAAGTGGTAACGGACTGTTTATGGTAACTAGCGCACCCTTCAATGACAGAGGGGTAGTAATAATATATACTAGACCTAATAAATTAAGCAGTTGGGCATACTATCAGCTATTAAAGATACCATATGATTTCGTAACACCAATCGCTAACGATCATTTTGGTATAAGTTTAGAAATATCCTATGACGGATTAATAATTGCAGTTGGTGTAACAAATGCTACTAATGCAAAAAGTTTTTACAAAGGCATATTTAATGAATATACTAGTTACAACGTAAACGATGTTGTAAAATATAGTGATGGGACAAATTACTTTTTCTATCAAGCCAAGCGGTATATTCCCGGTAATGGATCAACTTTTATATATAATAACTGGAATCTTTACAATAAACATTATGGTGATCCAGGAGGATATAGTTCTAATCTATCTAATCAAGGAATGGTTGTAATATTCTCTTATGATAAGATTAGGTACAATAAATTCTTAGAAAGCGAAGTATTATTATCTTTCGATCCGACCGAAAACGAGCAATTTGGTAGTAAATTAAAAATGGCAGTTGACCCTGCAACTGATGATTTAATACTTTTTGTCTCAGCAAAAGATTATAGCTACGACCGTGTTACAAAGACAGTATCTTCTAGTTCTTCTAATTCTACTATTATACATTTAACAAATACAGACGGGTTAGTAGAAGGACAACAGGTATTTGGAATTAAAGATGCACTTACTAACGCAGATGTAACTACAAAAATAGTTAGTATTAATGACAATACACACATAACTGTAGATCAATATGTAACAGTTTCTTCTAATTCGACCCTAATATTTTTGTTAAACTCAATAGGTAGGGTACAAATATATAGATACAATTCTGTTGAAGGATGGTTCTTTAATTATGTACAGCCTATATTAGTTCAACCAACAGTGAGCATTTTGTTTGATAAATTTGCAAACAGTGCATTTGATATTAGTAGTGGATCTCAATATGGATATGATTTAGATTGTCTAGATGATTTTACTACTGCTGCAATATCTGCTCCATTTTTAGGATCGGGAGTAGTATACCTTTACAATATAACTCCTGATGTTTATGTAAGTACAAATTCAACACTAAATGGTTTAAAATTTAGCTATTTTGGCCTTAGTGAAATTATAAATCTAGATACATTAACTGATGGAACTGTTACAAATAATGTAGGCGGATATCTATCTATTGGTGATTATTTTGGTTTTAAATTAATTATTTCTGGAAATTCTCTTGTAGTAAGTGCTCCAAATAATAGTTCAAAAGGAAATCATGTTGGTGCAATATTTAATTTCCAAAAAACAGATTCTTCATTAGGCATATCTTATCAACTAGATCAGGTTATTATTCCGCCTGTTACAAACACCTATGCATATGAAAGATTTGGTACTAGTTTATCTATTGATCCGAATGGAAATGTATTAAGCATTGGTGCCCGAGGCGGCCCTTCAGTATTAGACACAACATTTGACACATATGCTGCAAGCCTTTATTCTAGTTACTCATTTCAATTAATTGATATTGTTAATATAGAAGGAACAGGTCCATATTATGTTATGTTCGATATCACTCCACAACTGTCAGCACCACCGATTAATGTAAAATATAATATATCAGGAAATTCTAATTCTTTAATTGACGGAGATTTCTTAGCAGATTCTAGCACGGCAACTACTGTAACTTTTATATTTGATGTTATTCCTGGTGAGTTTGGAAGTGGGCATACTATAGCTAGTGATCCTGATTTACAATATCTATTAGATCCTAGTAGTGCAGAATTAACTCCAACGACGTTTGATAATAATTCTACACGTTTCTATGATCAAATAGCAGTAACGGGTGCAGTATACGTTTACAATAGATTTGATAATCATTTTATCTATTCCGACAGATTGACCCCAACTAATGATTTAGCGGCACAAGATAATTTTGGCTTTAGCATCGTTACATCATCAAATTGCATAGCAGTTGGAACACCAAATAAAGCATTTAATGGAGTTCATACTGGGTCTATGTTTGTCTTTAATTTTAATAACCCGAGTTGGAAAATACTACGCTCGGGAGAACCGTTAGTTGATATATCAAAGTTTAAAAAATCATTTTATTATAATACAGAAACTAATAAAATAATATCTAATCTAGACATATATGATCCTGTTAAAGGACATATACCAGGAATAGCAGATCAAGAAATAAAATATCAAACATATTATGATCCTGCAGTTTATGAATTTATAGGAGATACGTCATTAGCACATACTGCTGATCAAATCTGGACAGACAATCATGTAGGAGAATTGTGGTGGGATTTATCAACAGTAAAGTATATGTGGTATGAACAGGGCGATATAACTTTTAGAAATACACATTGGGGTAAATTATTTCCAGGATCAGTAGTAAATGTTTACGAGTGGGTAGAGTCTAGATATACTCCTAGCCAATATGCTACATTGTCAGATACTACTGCTGGATTAGCAAATGGTATAAGCGGAATTCCTAAAGATACTAGTGATCTAACATATAGTACAAAGACTAAGTATGATCAAACTAGTAGCATTGTTACTACACTTTATTATTTCTGGGTAAGCAACAGGAAAATAGTTCCTTCTTTTACTACTAGGAAATTAAGTGCTAGTGAAGTAACAAAATTAATATCTGATCCTAAAGGACAAGGTTATCAATCAGTTAGTATAACTGGACAGAGCAGCATTTCTTTAACTAATATTAAATCAAAACTATTAGGAAAAAAAGTTTCTATAAACTTACAATTTTACGAAGTAGAAAATACAGATTTATTGTTACATAGAGAGTATGTTCTTATTCCTAAGGGAGATAGCACAGCCCAAATACCTAAACTGCTCGAGCAACGATGGTTTGATAGTTTGATTGGATTAGATATAGCAGGAAATGTAATACCTGATCCTAAATTAAGTCCAAAACATCGTTATGGCAATAGCACTAATCCTAGGCAGTCTTGGTTCATTAATAAGTTTGAAGCACTAAAACAAAATATAGAATATATAAATTCTATATTACAGGATTTTAATTTATTAAATGAAATTAATCTAACTAACTTATATAAGCAAGAAGAACCACCGACCCTTACTTCTGGAATAATAGATTTTGAAATAGATACTTTACAAGATTTACCTTATGTTGGAACTTCTAATTTAAGGACCGCCCAACTATCACTAGTTATTAAAGATGGATCAGTATATGATGTATACGTAGACGACACAGGGTATGGGTATGGTAAGAATAAAATATATCAAACTGATGCATATGGAAATCCAGTGCTATGGTATGGGCCCACAGTAGAAATACAAGGAACCGGAACTGGAGCTCAGATTCAAACTTATGTAGATTCTAAAGGACAAGTTGATCCAAATAGTGTAGAAATAATTAAGAGAGGCAAAGGATATAATTCTGTAATTGATCTAACCACAGGAACAGACATATCAACTACTGTAAAAGTTAGAGATTTTACTGTTCTTGTTAAATCAGATTCAGATGCATTAAACGGTTGGAGTTTACAAACATGGTCTTTTGCAAATACTGCTGCCGCTGCTGCATACTTTGCAAGTGTACAAAGTTCTTTAGGATTAATAAGACAGAATCTAGTCAAGGCTTGGATCAGGACCAGGACACAAGCATATAACACTACCAAATATTGGTCATTTGTTGATTGGTATGCTCCAGGATTTGGATCACAATCTGATATAAAACATATAATTCCGCAAACAAGTGATCTCAACGGATTACACGCAGATATTGGTGATTTGGTTAAAGTTACTAAAGTTGGACTAGATTCTTGGATTTTACTTCTTAGGATAGCTACTACTAATGATCCAGATTTTACTGTAGATTATAAAGTAGTAGGTCAGCAAAATGCTACTATACAGTTTTCTAGTAGTCTTTACAATTACAGTAGCGAATTAGGATACGATGAAAATTATAGCTACGATTTAAATCTATACGATACAAATCCAACTACTGAATTACGTATCATACTTGAAGCTATAAGAGACGATATTTTAATTGGAGATTTAAGGATAGAATATTTAAATCTATTCTTTAATAGCATACATTATGTGCTCAGCGAACAACATTTTGTAGACTGGTTCTTTAAGACTAGTTTCTTAAAGTTTAATCAGATAGTAGGAAATCTAAATCAAAATCCTACTTTCCAAGCAGATCCGCTCGGCGATTACGAATCGTATATACAAGAAGTAAAACCATATAGGACTAAGATAAGAGAATTTGTAAGTTCATATCAAGGATATGATTACACATATAATACTGTTACAGATTTTGATTTGCCAAGTTATTACAATGTTGATACTGGACAATTAGAAGCAACTTATTTAGAATCAGCATACATCAACCAATACCCTTGGGCAAATTGGTTAAAAAATCATACCTATGAATTAACGACTATCATTGTAAACGATGTAGGATCGGGTTATATTTCTAGGCCGGTTGTTTCTATCTCGCCGCCCATAACCGGATCTATACTTTGGAATAAATCTACCTCATATGATCAAGGAACATACATATCATTTAACGGAAATTATTATCTAGCAACAACAGCAGGATTAACCGGTAAAACTCCTCCAACACATATCGAAGGAGCAGTAATGAATGGAAATATAGAATTATTATATGTAGCTGCAAATGCAAAAGCAACTGCTTATATTTCTTCTGGAACTATCTTTAAAATAGTATTAGATAACCCAGGACACGGTTTCTTATCATCTCCGACGATAACTATTTCTGGAGGAAATGGATCTATAGGATTTAAACAAGCTACTGCTACAGCAGTTATCGGAAACGGTAAAACTAGAAGCATGACGCTAACGATGAAATTTGATAGATATTTGAGGAATTATTATGTAGATAATTTTAAATTTACTGATACTTATGAAGCTACAAATCAAAGCGTCTTTAAATTAACATATGCTCCAGAAATTGAAAAGAATAAATTTTTCATAACAGTTAATAATATTGAATATTATGGATCTCAATATTTTGTATCTCTAAAACAAGAATTGCACGACACATATAATGCGTTAACTGGAACTATTACTTTTGCAACTCCAGTTTCTGGAACAGTAATAATTACCTATTACAAAAATATTGGATTATATAGTGCAGTTGATAGAATTAACTATGCATATACTCCAGGAAGTGGGCAATACGGTAAAGATTTATCACAGTTAATGATCGGCATTGATTACGGCGGAGTTGAATTTACTAGTATTGGATTTGCTGTAGGCGGAGGCTGGGATGTATTGCCTTGGGATGTAGGGTCTTGGGACACTATTATTACTGCCAATGACGATTATGTAGTTGTATTAAGTAACGATATTTTGTATAATCCCTCGATTATACCTAATCAATTTACATTACCTTATACCCCAGCAAACGGAGATATAATAAACATATATTTAAAACCAATTGATTCTACACAAACAACAAGGATTGATAGCACTGACTATTTTTATGTTAATTCTTTAAGTTTTTATGGATATCCAACATTTACATTAAACGGTGTTGTTAATAATACTTCTAGCATCGATGTTAATAGTTTAGAATACAGTGTTAAGTTATTAGAGATTCCGTTATATGATGTTGCTACAGATCAAACAACATTAATTGTAAGTGTGTTTATTACACAACAAGATACAACTGTTAGATCCGATGCCTACCCGCAACCACTGGCTGGATGGACTATAGGTTCTCTAGAAATTGTTGAAAATTCTACTAGAAATGATTATGGATCTTGGAGTTTAATTGTATCTGGAAACCATACATTGGAGTTTACACAGAATTCCAATTACGTATTGTTACCTCTTGCACAAGATTACATAGAAATTTCTAGACCATTTGGTACTGCTATTGGTTCTCCTTACTTCTTTGATTTTGGTACAGAAGATTTTACGATTGAACTGTTTGTTAATCCAATAGCTGCTCCGGATACTGACAACACACCAATATTAATAATTGGAAATGATGCTCCTGGACAATCAATTAGGATCTCACAGAATATTTCCGGAAACGGCGCCGGCATATTAATTCCTTCTAATGATGGCACTTCGGATGATTATGTTGGATTTATAGATCTAATAATTAATCAATGGTCACATCTAGCACTAACTCGAAAAGATTCTAAAATATATTTCCATATCAACGGAGTGTTGCAAATGGACATCAATCCTGCTACCTTTAATTTTGTAGTAGACGGAACCTTGAGAATAGGATATGGTACTAATGAAATTGATGGATATTTTAGAGGTAGTGTTAGCAATCTTAGGATATTAAAAGGCAAAGGATTATACACCCTTAACTTTGCAATACCTACAAAACCATTAAATGAAATAACTGATTATACAGCACTACTATTATGTAATTCGGAAATTTCTAGTTTACCATTTGAGGCCGACGGTACTAATAATATAATTACACTTAATTCTCTTCCGGGGATATTAAGATCTGGTGATCAATTAATATTCCGTAAAAGTACTAGTGACGGATCTATTCTCCCTAACGAACAGTCTATTATTGATTCTCTAGTTTCGGGAGGAGATTTAGCTTATACATCTGCTAAAGGAATATCACCTGATGATATAATAATAGACGGTGATGAATTTGTTTCCGAATATACTAACCATGGTCCGGAAGAGTTAATTGAAGGACACGTTGTAGATACTGTTGATATAAAATTCTATGATGCACCACCTGCAGGCGGACCAAAAATAGTTATAAGTAACTTTGTTGGAGATGGGTTTACATACACTTTCTCATTAGGAACTTTACCACCAGACGAAAATGCAGTTATAGGTTTTGTAGATAAGCTTTATCAAGTTTCTCTCAATGTTAATTTTGAAAATTTAACTACAGATTTTGTAACAGATGATAATCTGCCAATGCCTCCACCTCTAAACAGCAAAGTTACTATCTATGTAATAGACACTGCTGGATATGATATACTATCAAGAGAAATATTCTCAGGAAACGGTGTTACTAATGAGTTTACAACCGGTGCTAGATTTACAGCAGGAGACGTAAGTGTGTATGCATTAGTTGACGGTATAGAACCAGAATTAACTATAGCAACTACAAATGCAAATTATCCAAATAGAGGAAACGTAATTGTTAAATTAAAAGATACTCCACCGGCTGGTAGTGTTGTACAGATTATGGTATTAAAAGGAACAGTACAAAAATATAGTACAGTTGTTAATCAAACTATACCTGTGACAGGAAGTACTACCTATGCAATCGATGTACCGCCGGGTGATTCTCAACCATATTCTGCTTATATATGGGCTATTGTAAATTATAGTATAAATGGCCAAAAGAAACAGGATTTCTTAAGAGCACCAGATTATGCAAATTTTATATATCCAGCAACTATGGCATTGGATCCTATTAGATACAATACGGCTTCTTTAAATTTAAATATGATAAATGTTTATCTCAACAAGCAAAAGTTGTTAAAAATAAGAGATTACAATTTAGATAGTATAAACAATATAATTAAATTAACTGCCGGCGTTGCTAAAATCGGTGATAGTATTATAATTGAAATATTACGAGATAATGATTTCATTATTGACGGGTCTAATTTAATTGTTACAAAAAATTACAATCTTTCTAACAAGGATTATATACTATTAACTACTTTCTATAATCACCATCAGTGGGAAATATTGAGGACTAATAAGGAATTCGTATTTGCTAATGGATATGAAACATTACCTTATGATGTTGTACAATATGACACATATAATACTAATGCAAACACTTCTGGTATTTTTGATTTACCTAGGACTGTTTCAGATAAAAGCGGAGTAGTCGTAGCATTAAGCAGAGAACTACTAGTTTTAGGAATCGATTATGTTGTATTGGATAATCTAAAACAGATAAAGGTAATATTGCCCGATCTCTTAACTAAGAAAGATTATATAGAAATAATTACTACTAATCCTAATGTAAGCCAATTTAGTTTTGGATTTAGAATATTCAAAGATATGCTTAATAGGACACAATATAAGAGGCTTGACAGCAAAAAAGTTACTAAACTAGCTAGTGACTTGAGCTATCTAGATAGCATGATTGAAGTAGAAAATGCTGCTAATTTAGACACTCCTAATAGACAAGATAATTTACCTGGAGTAATATACATTGCTTCAGAAAGAATTGAATATATGTTTAAAACAGATAATGTCTTAAGTCAACTACGTCGCGGAACATTAGGAACAACTGTGAACGAAATAATATCAGCAGGTACTGAATTAATGAGTATGAGCTATCAAGATACATTACCTTATCAAGATAAAGAATTTAAAAATACCTATATAGCCGATACTGCGATAGATGAAAATTTTGGATATAGTTTTGGAATATATGAAGGAACAATATATGGGTCTAAATTAGTTGCTCCAGATCACGATATACAAGCAATAATATCTATCAATCAAATAGATATTCCAATCACGCTTACAACCAATGTTGTTACCAATAAGACCAATATACAGAACGCTGTAAATTCTTATACTAATATTACAGGTGTATTAGCAACAAGGATAGTAGATAATAATCACCCATTTGTGAATAACAATCCTAATGCTTACGACTTAAGACCTGTTGATATTAGTATATCTGTAACAGGACTTGTAAATAATGTCACTGCTGGACAATATCATTATATTACCTATAATCTATTACATCTAGTAAACGCAATCAACACGTTAGCATTACCAGTATCGCAGAGTTTTACAATTAAAGGCAGTGTTAATACAAATTACAATGGTACATATGTTCTTGTTGACAGCACTACTACTACTGCAACCTTTAGATATCCAACAGATCCTGGAGAATATATTAATTCTATTAATATATTATCTTTTGTTTCTAAAGTAGGAAATGGTCCGTATTTTATTACTTTTAATATTCCTGTTAGGACTACTCCATTAACTACTGGAATACGTTACAATATAACTGATAATATAAATCAAAATTATAACGGTTATTATGAATTGAGGTATAGTACTCTTGGTACTGTAACATTTATATACGATAACGATCCCGGGATTTTTATTAATGATGTTTCTGTTATATCTCGTTTTAGTAAGACCGGAACTGGACCTTATTATATAACGTATACTATAGCTACACAGCAGACTCCTTTAGCGGTTGGTGTATACTATAATGTTTCAGGAAGTCTTGATGCGATAGATTATTCAATACTTAAAAATACTTCCTTCTACAACGGTGTGTACTTGGCAACAGAAAGTACATTAACTAGTATAACTTTAGAATATCCTAGTGATCCTGGATTATTTGTTGGTGGATTCATAAAATTAAGTAGCCCCACTAAATTAAATTCAAGTACAGTAGTATTCAAGGCAGCGCCGTCTGAAATTAAATTATCTAATGTTTATATATTGCCCTTAAATTTTGTTCCTTCTTATAGGAACGGAATAGCACAGCTAGGGACAGGATGGTATAGAGAAACTATTCCGCCAATCTATCAACAGAATGACGAAATGGAAATATTCATTAGCGGAACTCGATTAAACAAAACTCCAATAACTGTTTATGATCAATCTCTAGCACAAGACAGCTACAACGGTACTGGAGATAAAATAATTGAAGCGGAATATAGTGTTGATGGAATAAATTCTGAAGTTAGATTAACGAAAGCTCCTGCACCTGGATCGATCATAACAGTCCTAACTAGAAAAGGATCGAGTTGGTTCTTATCTGGAGAAGAAGTTCCGTTTGCATTTAGCAAAAGTAACGTAGCTAAGTTCATTACATCAGCAACGGTTGATTTACCTAAATAAATAAAGAGAGCGATTATGGATAAGAAAAAGTTAGAAAAAACACAGGATCAGGATAAAAAAATGACTAAGAAACCAGATGAAAAAGGATCTTTTAATATTGAAGGTCACATAAAGATTTTTGATCCAGAAAACGGTCAGGTTTTTATTAACAAAAGAAATGCTATCCATTATGAAAATATTAGTGTAGCATTAGCAGCTAGTTTATCAAATCAGAATTCTGGATTCATTTATCAAATGGCATTCGGAAATGGTGGTACATATGTTGACCCAACAGGAATAATTACATACTTGACCCCAAATACTGTTGGTATCAATAGTAGCTTATATAATCAAACATTTATTAAAGTTGTTGACGGAAACAGTGTTGCTAATACTGATCCTATTAGGAACAATATACAAACAAAACATATAACTGGTAATAACTATACAGATATACTTGTTACCTGTTTACTAGACTACGGGGAACCTACTGGTCAAGGAGCATTTGATAACGCAACAGGATTAAATGATCTTTATGCATTTGATGAGCTAGGACTAGTAGGATATAATCCGGACGGGACAGGAAAACTATTGACTCATGTATTGTTCCATCCTGTTCAAAAAAGTCTTAATAGATTAATGCAAATAGATTACACTGTTCGCATACAAAGCTTATCGGGGTATAGCGGCTAATGTCTTACAAAATAGAATTTACCAACTCACTTAATAATAGCCCATTGATAGTTAATGATAATTCTGTCAATACTCAGACAAGTCTGTCTTTTCCAGGAAGAAATGTAGTAGGATATTCCGGACTTTTAGGAGGAAATTTCTTACATTTACTAGAAAATTTCGCTGATTCTTCAGAACCATCTAATGCAGTTGAAGGGCAACTTTGGTATGATAACACTTCTGGTTCTTCACAATTAAAAATATATGACGGAGTTAGTTGGCAACCAGCAGGTTCTGTAAATAAAGCAACAATAGCTCCTACTTCCGGCGCCGTTGGTGATCTTTGGATAGATACATTACACCAGCAGTTATATCTATATTCTGGAGTTAATTGGGTTTTAGTAGGTCCAACTTTTAGTTCTGGACTTAAAAGCGGAGTACAAGTAGAAATATTAGAAGATTCTTTAGGAATTGACAGGACTATTTTAAAAACTTATCTAAACGATCAAGTTATATCAATATACTCAACCCAACAATTTACTCCTAAGAAAAAAATAGACGGATTTGGTTCTATTAATCCGGGTGTAAATGTTACAGCTATTAATTTTACTAATGGTGGTATAGGCACAAAATATTGGGGGACATCTGAAAAAGCAGAATCTCTTATAGTAGGAACTTCTGTAATTCCGGCTGCTAACTTTTTAAGATCAGATGCAACAAGTATTACAAACTTTCCTATTAGTATTAAGACTGATGCAGGGATCAGTATAGGAACAGAAAACCAACTAAAATTACAAGTGTCATCGTCGGTTGGTGTGCTATATCACAGCACGGCACAATCTGCTTTAGATCTACAAGTTAACCGATTAGGTAATGCTACAACGGTAATTAGGATTGATTCGTCAACTGGAAATGTGGGATTTAATAATCTTAATCCGCAAGCAAGTTTAGATCTTGTAGGTACTGCTATTATTAGCGGTGATGTTCATGTAACTAGCACAACCGATGCTGCAACTTCTTCTACCGGTGCATTAATTGTTGATGGTGGAATGACCGTACAAAAATTAGTTAATCTTAATAGTGACACATATATTGGCGGAACTTTATGGTTAAATGTTGCCGAAGGACTAATATCTTCTAGTACATATGTAGGGTTAGCACCAACTACTGATTCTAATATTGATTTGGGTGGAAACGATCCTTTAAATGGATATTTTCCGTTCAATAAAATATATGCTAACAATTTTGAAGTTACTAATTCTGGAAATTTTATAGGAAATTTAACTGGAAGTATATCAGGAAATAGCATATCTGCTAGTAGATTACAAGCAAGTACGTTATTCAATATGGATGGAGATGTGTCAGCTAATGGATTTAGCTTTGACGGTCTTACTGGCGGTATTACTTATCAAGTCGATTCTACCACTAATGGCGGAATAATAAGTAAAAATGGGTCCGGACCGTATTTTGTAACTTTTGCATTATCAACTCAAACAATCGTACCTGGTATTGGTATTAATTATGTTGTTACCGGAAATAGCACACCGCTTTATAACGGTAGCCATCTTGCTACTAACAGCACATTGTCTAGTATAACTTTACAATATGATTTAGATCCTGGATCCTACGGTACGGGAACTACAACATTAACGTCTTCGTTGGGATTAGTAAAAACGTTCCATACAACGGTATCTGATAATTTTATCTCCGATAAAACCGAAGTATTAGATGCAAGTGATGCAGATGTGCTTCTAGTTTATAGACCCGGAACAGGATTAAGAAAAACAACAAAACCAAATTTCGTTAAATCACTTCCGTTTGTTCCAGTAGGTAGTATTATGCCATTTGCAGGTCCAGCCGCAAGTGTTCCGGTTGGATATCTATTCTGTGACGGTAGTGAACAAGAAAAATCTCAATATGTAGATTTATTTAATGTTATAGGATATACTTACGGTGATCCTTCTATATTGCAAGGATTGAATACTTTTAGATTACCAGATCTTAGGGGACGATTCCCACTAGGATTAGATAATATGGACAACGGAACTGAAGTTGTAACTACTGCAGGCAAGGTACGTACTATAACTACACCTGCTGGCAGAGTAACAGATCCGTCAGCACGTACTATAGGAAATAGTGGTGGTGAACAAGAACATACTCTAGATATTAACAATTTACCACCCCACCAACATAAATTATCCGGAGATCAAGGTACACAGTTTTACGCAGTTAATAATGTGCAAGGAGATACTCCAACTGATGGCGGTAGTAGTAATACGTATGGTACTCAAGGTGTTGGTGAGAGATTGGATAGGACTGGAGATGTATTATATGGCCCCCCTTCTGCACAACCAATATCTGTAATGAATCCTTACATGAGTATTAACTACCTCATATATGCAGGAAAGGTTTACACAATCTAATGTCATACACTATTACACTTTCCAACGGAAATACTCTAGTTACTTTGCTAGACGGTACAGCAGATACTATTTCTACTGATTTAACACTTATTGGTAGGAATTATACTGGATTTGGCGCATTTTATAATGAAAATATGGTCAAGTTATTAGAAAACTTTGCAGGCATAACTCCGCCAAGTAAGCCGTTATTTGGCCAACTTTGGTTTAATTCTGCAACTAATAATATAGAAGTTTATACAATAAGTGGTTGGCGATCAGCCTCGGGACCAATAGTAAGTGATACACAACCATTAAATCTTACCACAGGAGATTTGTGGATTGATAGCAGGAATGATCAACTTTATTTTTATGATGGTACTAATCTAATTTTATCTGGACCAATATACGGAAAAACCCAAGGAATATGCGGTTTTCAAGTAGAAACTATTTTTGATTCAAACGGAAATTCAAATGTAGTTTCTATCCTATATATTGCAAATGATATATTTGCAGTATTAACTGACATGGATTTTGTACCTTACCCAGCAATTCCAGGATTTGGAGCTCTTAAAAAAGGATTCAACACTAGTGATACTTTTGATTTACCGTTTTTAACCACAGTTGATAATTCTAAAAAACTTAACGGTTTAACTAGTGATATCTATATGAAATTAGACAGGGATCAAATTACTTCAGGTTCTTTGTATATACAAAAAAATGCCGGACTAACAGTAGGTGATTCAAGCATAGGGTCGTTTTATGTTCCCGAATCAACTGCAACAGTAGCAGTACAAAACAATGCAACTGGCGGATATATTGCATTAAGAACCACCGATGATGACGGAAATCAACATAATGTAGTACTTGTCGATGGCGCCCATAATAGGGTAGGTATACAGAACAATACTCCTCAAACAGAATTAGATGTAACTGGTACAACAAGAACGACTAATTTAACAGTTACTACTTCTTCTACGATCGGTGCATTGACTATTAGTACTAATAAGATAGCTAGTAACAGCTCGATACAATTATCCACAAGTAATTCTGGTAATATAATTTTATTAAATTCTCCAAAAATAACCGGATTAGGAACACCTATATCGGATAATGATGCTACTAATAAATTATATGTAGATGACAGTATCTTAGCATCTACACTTGTGTTAACGTTTATTGATAACGGATTAGAAGCAGACGTTAATGGAAATATCGCATTATTGCTCACTGACGTAGCACCGCCTGCTAGTTATTATCCAACTAAATTAGCCATAATACATATACAGCATATAAATTTCCAAGATAGGACTGTTGAACGTAGCCTTAAAAAATTCCACATTGTGGAAGGTCATTGGGTACTCATGGAAGATTTAACAAGCAGTATATGATAAATATCTTAAACATATGATTCAGGAGTTATAGAATGCCATATCAAATTACCCACTTTTCTGGTACACCATTAGCCACTGTGGAGGACGGCACACTTGATCAGACAACTGATCTAAAACTAGTCGGTAAAAATTATGCCGGGTATGGTACTATACAAAATGACAATTACGTTTATCTTTTAGAAAACTTTGCTAACACGTCTAGCCCACCAAAAGCTATTCCTGGACAAATGTGGTATGATAGCGGAAATAATAAATTAAAGTTCTACGATAAAAATCAAAATTGGAGGACTACAGGCGGAACTACTACTTCTAGTGCTGCATCTCCTCCTGGCGGATTAACCCAAGGAGATCTTTGGTACACCACTGATACTAAGCAACTTTATGTTTTTAATTCTGATCAAACTACTACATTAATAGGTCCACAATCTGTGAGTGGAGCAGGACAAGCAGGACTAGAAACAGTTAACGTAGTAGGTACAGACACACTATCACATACTATAATTTTAGGATATGTAAATCAAGTAGTTACTTTTATAATGAGTAGCGATACTTTTACATTAGACAGCACTATTAATCCTATAACTGGATTTTCAGCTATAAGCCAAGGTATAACTTTAAGAAATAGCACTAGTGGTCTTACTACTACAGATTATAGATTTTGGGGAACAGCTACAACGGCTGATGGATTAAATATCTCAGGCGTTACTGTTCCAGCAGCATCATTTGTAAAAGCTAGTACTCCGACTTTTACTGGAGCAGGGCATTTTCCAGATGTGGGATTAACTGTTGGTACAACAACTAATGATTTAAATGTGTATATAGACACTGGGTCAGGAAGAATTCCAACTATACAAAATCAACTTGGGTCGTTAATTTCTTTCAAAGTAAAAGATACTAGTAGTGCAACTGTTAGGAATCCATTAGTTTTAAATTCTATCAATGTTAATCCGGGTTCCGATATTGCATACGATTTAGGATCCAGCACACTTCGTTGGAATAATATTTGGGCAGGAACAATACACTCAAACGATATTTATGGAACAGTACACGGAAGTATCAGTGGTACTGCTGATAAAGCAAATACAGTTCTATATAACGGATTATACGTAGCTGCATTATCTACCGCAACTGCCAATTCTGTTATGGCTAGAGATAGTAATGCTAACACAGCAGTTAATGCATTAACTGCATCTACCATAAATGTTACTACTGTAGGCAATGCATCTACTACGTATTATGGATCACTTTCAGGAACTTCAACTAAATCTAATACAGTACTTTATGATTTTAATAGCCTTGGCACAAATTATGTATCTGCTACAGACACTAACGTAGTTAACTCGATAGTAGCAAGAGATGCTAGCGGCAATTTTTCATCAAATATTATTACAGGAACAGCAACAAGGGCCAAGTATGCTGACTTAGCAGAAAAATATGATAGTGATAACGAATACGAAGTAGGCACAGTTGTTATATTTGGCGGAGAAAAAGAAATAACAATTACGGATATCTATGCAAATGTTAGCGTAGCTGGAGTTATATCATCTGCGCCAGCATACTTAATGAATAATGACAGTGACGGATTACCTGTAGCATTAAGAGGAAAAGTTCCTGTTAAGGTAATTGGCTCTGTTAAAAAAGGAGATTTATTAGTAACTAGCAGTACTCCAGGATACGCTGTAGTTGCTGATCATTCAAATGTTCCTTCTATCGCTGTGTTTGCTAAAAGCTTAGAAAATAAAGACAGCGACGAATCTGGAACAGTAATGGCAGTTATATTATAAAAACGGAATCTTGGAGATAGCAGCAGTGACAATAAACCATGGAGACATAATAACCGCTCAAAGTTACAATGATTTACAATCAGCTGTTTACACTGTATTGGGAGTAGGTAACGGGCGATCTGGATATGGCAAAGCATTGGTTAGTGCTCCTGTTAATGTTGGAGACGATATAGTTCCTACCCATTGGGCAAGTTTAAAATTAGATGTACTAACTACAGCTCATCATCAGGGGATTTTAAGTAATGGTAATATACAAAATCTACCTACTGCTGGTGATATAAGTGACATATACATATCTTCAGATGATTATTCTCTATTCTTATTAGCTATTTCTGATATAACAACTAATAAATTTTTGCTTGGCTCTGGACAATATAGTGATGAAAATCTATTAACTTCAGGCGGCGCTTCTATTTCTAATACTAGGACAACTAGCTGGGGAAGTGCTGCTATTCCGTCAGTAACTCATGCGTTTACTGTTAATTTTTCTACATCGGAACAAGCGAGATTTTTCTTTAATAGCGGTAGTTCTATAAGGATGAGTGCAAGCTTTGATGCTATTGATACTTCGCAAGATCGATCATGGCATGGTTTGCTTTCTAGTATAGGTCTTGTAACATTTGATCACGGACAAACTAGTAATGGCGTCACTGGATCGTCGATTGGGTTTTACGATCTAACACTTACTCCTCAAACTATTTTTTCAGTTAACGGTTCTGGAAATTATACTATTTCGGCATATGGATCAAATAATTTTGAGATATTAGCAAGTTGTAATTTAGCAAATAACACTAATGGCGGCGCTACTCAGATATTTTTTACTATAAACTTTAATGATTATCACGTAAATTCAGCACACGATGTAGTACAGGGAACACTAGTGTCTACTACTACTATTCGTAGAGCATCAGGATCATATGTTAGTGTTCTTGCTCCGACTGCACTTAATACAAAGCTATTATCTGCAAGTGTACCGAGTGCTCCAACATATATAGTTTCTCCTAACATAGTTTCTGTTAACGAAGGCGGAACAGTTATATATGCCGTTGCTACCACTAATGTTGGAATAGCTACACTTTATTGGACAAATTCAGGAACCACATCTGCAGCAGATTTTACTGACGGAGTAAACTCTGGCACTGTTGTTATTAATAATAATATAGGATCTATTACTAGGGTATTATTAGCAGACGGGTTAACTGAAGGCACCCAGACTATTATAATACAGATACGAGAAGCATCTATTACTGGACCAATAGTAGCAACTGCTGCTACAGTTACAGTTGCAGATACCTCAACAGCTTAATTTTTTCTTATAATACTAGTATATGTTTTGATAAATATGATAAGGAATTAATTTATCATGACGATAAGCTCAAACTCACAGATATTAGCAGCCGATTATAATACATTACAGTCAAACACGGCTGCTATACTTGATAGTTACGGGCTAACTTATTCGGCAACTCCGGTCGCTGGATCAAACTATTATAGTTACCCCCTTACTGGAAATCCAAAGATTCAAGCAGCAGATTGGGCTCGACTATCAACAGATATTAAAATAGCGGCTAATCACCAAGGTATAACATCTAATGCTTCTATCCGATCACTAACTGGCGCTAGTTTTACTGGGGTTATTGTTTCGGGCACACTAACAGTGTCTTCGGTAACTGGAGTTATTGCTATTGGAGATCCGTTATGGGGAACCGGAATAACTCCAGGAACGTATATAACAGCAGGTAGCGGACTATCTTGGACAGTATCACCTTCTCAAAGTGTAACTTCTAGAGCAATGAGAAGTGGCGGTAATATTGCAGTTGGCGACCTTATTACTTTTAGAGATTCAGCATTGTGGCCTCCTGCAGTTACAGCAATAACTACAAATCAATATGCTCTCGCTCAATATAGTGATGAATCATATAGTCCTGATATTTCTAGTACTAGGACAACTGCGTGGGGCGGAACTGTTCCTACAATTTATCATGCGTTCACTATAGATTTTAGTGCAACAGCAAACAAAGGAAAATATTTTTTCAATTCGGGAAGCAACATACGCATATCGGCATCTAGAGCTGGCGGAACAGGAACCCCCCAAGACACTAATTGGACTAGTTTATTAACTAATATGGGAACTGTTATTTTTGGTTATAATAGCACAACTCGAACAGGCACGTCTGGAACAGGATCTAGTATTGGATTTTTTGGACTTACAAATACTGACCAGACTATTTTTTCAGCAGCAGGATCTGGATCTTATGCAACTAATACTTATATAATAAAAGCAAGATCAAATGTAGCTAATAATTCTTCAGGTACAGCTAGATACGTTTATATAACTATAAGTTTTACTGATACACATACTAATCCGTTCGGAGACACTGTTACTGGTACATTAACTTCTACAATAGCTCAAAGAAGAGCAACAGGATCTTCGGTTGTTGTAACAGCTCCAACTACAACTAACACTACATTATTAGGTAATACACTACAATCTGTATTTTCATTAACTTATCCAACTAATGCAGTTGCTCCATTTAGTTGGAGTGTTACTGGAGGACAACCAAACGAGACATGGTATGCTGTTGCTAATAGTGCATTATATGGCACTGTTAGGATACCTGCAAGTGGAACTAATTCTCTCGATGCTAACGGCGCAGCATCATACCCGAGTGCAACTTTTGGAAATCCAAATATTTGGACAGTAACATTCTATTTTAGCCAAAGCGGCGATTATGTTAGAAAAATATCTCTATTCGAATTGCGCTTTCCTTCAGCCGCAGCTCAAGATTTTCTTTTCCCCTGGTCCGTTGTTGGCGGACAACCAAACGAAAGTTGGTACTTTACTACAACAGCACCAGGTAGCCCTAATTCGGGGCCATTAACATTAGATAGCACAGGCGCTGCATCTTTTACAAACGGCAATTTTGGAAATGATACTGGCACAATTACTCTTACATTTTATTTTAGTCAAAGCGGCACTTATACTAGAACAATAACTATTACTCCGCGCTCAGTCTAATATTCAATACCTAGCATCCTCTGTGTGTTTTTATAATAATTACTCTTATACGGAGGAACTTTCTTATGGACGATCGTCTAAAAACTGCGTTAGAGTCTGCAAATTTTATGGTTACATTTAATAACCAAAAAGAAGTAATAAAACAAACTTTTAAAGAAAATTGTTTACATCACGAAAATGGTCGTAGATTTACTATAAATCGTGAACTTATTAATTTTTTATCTACACTAGTTTCTAAAGGATTTACAGAAGATGTAGTTGTCCTTGATGATATGGAAATTCCTTATATGATTTCAGATGTAGAATCTTTTTTAGAAAAGATTTTCGATATCTATATCGAAAGTACTAATCAATATTATAAAGCGCACACTGATTTAATCGCAAAAAGATCAGTAACCAAGATACTAGAGGCATAAATGGACGACACTAAGGGAATATTATTATTTGCCCATAATAATACCGAAATGGATTATGCAAAATTTGCATATATCGCAGGACGATTTGCACAAAAGCAACTGGATGTTCCTGTTAGTCTTGTTACTGATCAAGGAACAATAAAGTGGATGAAAAAAACTAATCCAGAATCTATAAAATTTTTTGATAAAATTATTACTACTGATGACGTAAACTCTTTTACAGATCAAAATAGAAGATTCCAGGATGGATCACAAAGTTTTAAAATTAGTAAATTCAATAACGGATATAGGACTCTGTGTTATGAATTATCTCCTTATCATAAAACACTCGTAATTGATTCGGATTTATTATTACTAAACAACAAACTAGCAGCAGTTTGGGATACTGATGTAGATTTTATGATAAATCGAGATCATTTTGATTTAGCAAGAGACAGATCTCTTCCAGAGTTTCAAAAAGTTAGTGATTATAGTGTAGATTTTTATTGGGCAACTGCATTCTACTTTACTAAGACAGAAAATATGAAAGTATTTTTTAACTTATGCCGCCACATATTAGAAAATTATGATTATTATTGTTACATATGTCAAATACCAAGTGCGCTAGTAAGGAATGATTTTATTTTTAGTATAGCTATCCATATCCTTAGTGGATTTAGTAATAAGATAAAACCTCTAAGTCTTCCTTGCCAAATTTATTATACATTAGATAAGGATGAATTGATAGAAGTTAAAAATAAAAATAATCTAATATTCTTAATAGAAAAAAAAGGATTATTGGGAGAATATACTTTATCTAAAATAGACACTCAGAACATCCATATAATGAACAAATATGGTCTTTCTAGGTGTGCGGATAAATTATTAGAGGTATTAGATAATGACTAAAGGGTATCTTATCTTAGCACAAAATAATAAAACTGATGACTATGTTCGTATGGCGTATGCGTTAGCACTTAGTATTAAAACCTCTCAATTAGAACTTTCAAATGTAACACTAGTTACTGACATTCCAGAGGCTATCCCCTATCATTGGGTTTATGCATTTGATAACATAGTAAAAATACCTTGGAATGATGATGCGTATTTTTCAAAATGGAAGATAGAAAACAGATGGAAACTATACACAGTTTCTCCCTATGATGAAACTGTGTTATTAGATGCTGATATGTTGTTTTTAACTGATGTATCTCATTGGTGGAATTATCTTTCTAATAATCATGATATGTGTTTTGTTACGAAATCTATGACATATCGTAATGAAATAGCAGATGATTCGCATTATAGAAAAGCATTTATTGATAATAATTTACCAAATTTATATAGTGCGTTTTATTATTTTAAAAAAACAGATGCTAATTCTGATTATTGGAATACTGTTAAAATGATTACATTGCACTGGAAAACATTTTTTCAGAAGTTTTTGCCTATTAGCACACCGAAGAGATTGTCAATGGATGTAGTGTTTTCGTTAGCAGCAAAGATACACGGAATAGAAGATGAAATAACAAGTAGTTTAGATTATCCAACGCTAACGCATATGAAATCACACGCACAAAATTGGCAAGTTGTTCCAAAAAATTGGAATGATCAAGTGGGCACTTATTTAAATCGAAAAGGATCTTTAAAAATCGGAAATCATCAACAGACAGGTGTATTCCATTACACAGAAAAGGAATTTTTGACAGACGATATTATTGCCATATACGAAGAATTATATGAGAAGCTCAATGACTGATATTTTTGAAGTACTACGTAATTTAGAAAATGTGCAACAGAATAAAATGCATTTTGTATATTATGATCCAATAACAAGGAAAGTAATACACGTTAGAAATTATAAAGAACAAGATGCTTTTCCTTGTTTTGAAACCGATTCTCCTTTATTGTTAGATGAAACTCGAAACATATCGGATTTTTCTGTGATAGAAAAAAATGGAAAATTAGAACTTACTAAAGTAGAACGTGGCTGGCCTCTATTTGATGTAAATGATGCTATACATAAGATCCCAAAAACAAAGATGGATATTAATGAAATAGATTGGGATATTCTAATAAGACAAGATAATAAAAATAAAAAATTTTACATAAGATTGTCTGATAGTATGATATCAAAACTTGGTGCAGCACTTCAGGACGAGCCCAAGAGGATCCTAATGTATATAACCGAAGAAGGTGATCCTAACGTACTTTATTCTAAGATTGATATAGATACGAGAGCATTTGTTTATGGATCTATTGAGATAGATTTTGATGATTATGATGGAATATTACCTTGTACTATTGTTACTAAAAAGATATTTGAAAATTACATATACTTGGATCTACGATGACTAAACTTACTTTACACGAAATTGATACTATTTTTATAAGCTATGACGAACCAAATGCAGAAAAAAATTATGCAGAGTTAGTTAAATTAGTTCCTTGGGCTAAACGTGTCCACGGCGTAAAAGGCAGTGATAATGCACATAAGGCTGCTGCAAATCTCAGTGAAACTGATAGATTCATAAGTGTAGATGCAGATAATATAATTGATCCGATTTTTTTTAAACAAACTATAGATATAACTGATAAGAATAAGGATTTTGTTTTTAGTTGGTGCGGTAGAAATGCAGTCAATGGGCTAATTTACGGAAATGGCGGACTTAAATGTTGGACTAAAGATTTTGTCTTAAAAATGAAAACACACGAAAATAGTGATCCAAATGATACTGAAAGTGTGGTTGAATTTTGTTTTGATCCTAGATATTATCAATTTAATGAATGTTATTCTACTAGTTATATTAATGGTAGCCCATTTCAGGCGTGGAGAGCAGGTTTTCGCGAAGGAGTTAAAATGAGCCTAGATAGGGGTGCAAAAGCCGACGATATTAAGAAAATTTGGTGGCAAAACTATCAAAGATTATTAATATGGTCTAATGTAGGTGCAGATGTTAAGAACGGATTATGGGCAATGTATGGAACTAGATTAGGATGTTTTATGACGAATTGCACTGATTGGGATTATATAAATGTTAGGGATTTTGAATATTTGACTAATTTTTGGAAAGAAAAAATACTTAATAACATTACAGATGATAATATTTTAGATGAAATAATTGAGTTAGGAACACAACTAAAAGATTATCTCAGCTTAGAAATGGCAGAGTTAACTCCTGAAGCTAGTGAATTTTTTAAAAAGGTATATCAGAATACCCCAAGGATAATTAGGAGATAATATGAAGAAGATAGCAATGATAGGATTAGGTAAACTCGGTTTACCGTGTGCAGAAGTAATGGCAGAACATTATGAGGTGTGCGGATATGATATAAATCGTGTTGAGCCTACAACCGTATCTGTTAAATCTTCAATACAAGAAACAGTAGTTGATCAAGATATAATTTTTGTTGCAGTTCCTACTCCCCATGATTCTGTATATGGTGGGTCGAGCCCAATAGCAGAATTACCTCCTAAAGATTTTGATTATAGTATAGTGCAGAATGTATTAACGGAAATTAATCAATATGTGAATAATTCACAATTAGTAGTGTTAATTTCAACAGTGTTACCCGGCACAGTCAGGCATCATTTACAACCTTGCATCACTAATGCTCGATTTATATATAATCCTTATTTAATAGCAATGGGATCAGTTAAGTGGGATATGATAAATCCTGAATGTTTAATAATAGGAACCGAAGACGGCTCAATTACCGGAGATGCACAAGTACTAATTGATTTTTATCAACCACTTATGCAAAACAATCCTCGTATAAATGTCGGTACTTGGGACGAAGCAGAAGCTATAAAGGTATTTTATAATACGTTTATTTCGGCTAAAATTGGTCTAGTAAATATGATACAAGATGTAGCAGAGACTAACGGAAATATAAATGTTGATGTTGTAACAGATGCTCTTAAGGCAGCTACCCAACGCATAACAGGCCCAAAATATTTAACAGCAGGCATGGGAGATGCCGGAGCTTGCCATCCTAGAGATAATATAGCACTTAGATATCTAGCAGAAAAATTAGATTTAGGATATGATTTATTCCATTCTATAATGCATAGTAGAGATAAGCAAGCAGAAAGACTAGCTAACACATTAATAAAACTTAGTAAAGAAACCGATATGCCTGTAGTAATACATGGTAGAGCATATAAACCCTATGTTCCATATACTGTAGGTAGTTATAGTGAATTGATTGGACATTTTATAAGAGAATCTGGAGTACAGCTAATATATGTAGATCCACTTACGGGTGACGATAACTCTGTTGATAGCCCGGCTGTATTTTTAATGGCACATAATGCTGAAGTAACTTATTCAGGAACCGGAGTACAATTAGTTCCGGATAGTTTATATTGTAATATCCCCAAAGGCAGTGTTGTTGTTGATCCTTGGAGGCAATTTCCAAAAACTAACGGCGTAAAAGTAATACATTACGGAAATACTAGGAAACGAAATGTATGATATTGTTTATGTAAAAGATCAAAATGGTAATACAGATAATTTAGATCAACTTAAGAAGCGGTTTCCGTTTATTAAGACTATAGAATATTCTGAAAATTCTTATGATGTATATCAAAGAGCACAGAAAAAATCCATGTCTAAAATGTTTTGGCTTGTAAATAGTGACAATAATATAGTAGATAGTTTTGATTTCTCATATCAAGTTCCTGCCTGGGACGAAGTATACATACACATCTTTAAATATGATGTTTATCTTATACCTAAAAAATACAAATTTACAGAAGAAGAAATTAATAGACATACGTTTTTATTTAAAAAGAATATAGATATTGAAGCATCTATGCCGTTACCTTACGACGCATTTTTTATTAGCTACAATGAATCAAACGCAGAAGAGAATTTTGAGATAGCTAAATTAAAAATACCATCTTTACAAAGGATTCAGGGTGTTAAAGGTATACATCAAGCACATATAGCTGCTGCGTTAAAATCAACTACTAAGATGTTTTGGGCGATAGACGGCGATGCTATGATAGTAGATGACTTTAATTTTGATTATCGAGCAGAAGATTATAATGCAGTACACGTATGGAGAAGCCAAAATCCAATAAACGGATTAATATATGGATACGGTGGCGTTAAATTATTACCTAAAATACCTACTATAAATATGGACACTACTCGAGTTGATATGTCTACTAGTATAAGCGGAAGCTTTAAATTGGTTGAAGAAATTTCTAATATTACAGCATTTAATACTGATATATTCAGTACTTGGAGAAGCGCATTTAGAGAATGTGTAAAATTATCAAGTAGGATTATTGATGGTCAAGTTGATACTGAAACAGAAAAAAGATTAGAAATTTGGTGTACTATTGGACAAAATCAAGATTACGGACACTGGGCATTAATGGGTGCTCAGGCTGGTAGAAAATATGGATATGAAAGCAGAAACAATAGTGAATTTTTATCTAAGATAAACGATTGGGAATGGTTAGAAAATGAATTTAATAAATCCTGATTTTCAAAAGATACCGTGGGATGATATAGTTAGTTTTGGTCAAAAAACTATGTTAGACACTGACCTGTTTTCTGTTAGTTGGATATTAGGAAGATTTTGTAATTATAATTGTTCGTACTGTTGGCCATACGCTCGAAGTGATAAAGTAGATCATTATGATCTCAAACTATATAAGAAAACTATTGATGAGATTAAAAAACAAGCAAGATCTAACGGATTTACAGATTTTCATTTTAGTTTCAGTGGTGGTGAACCAACTGCATATAAGGATTTTTTAAATTTAATAGATTATTACGCTAATGATACTGAGCCTAAGTATCAAAGTTTTCATGTAACTAGTAATTGTAGTCCTGGATTAAAATGGTGGAAAAAATTTGTTAGTAAATTGTCTAAATTAGATAGAGCAAGCGTTACCGCTAGTTTCCATTCTGAATTTGCTAACGAAACAGAATTTAGTGAAAAATTATTGTTTCTTATTGAAAATCAAATATATGTAACAATTAATCAAGTAATGGTTCCTGATAGATTTTATGAATATTATAATCGCTGTCGTCGATTTCACGAAAAAGGTATACCAGTAACTTTAAAACCTCAAAGTAATACTACTGCTACTCAAATAGTTGAAGGATATACTACTGAGATGATAGATATCATGCAGACAGGATTTCCGCAACATATTAGAGAAGAGGCTGTTTATCAAATCTTATTAAAAGATTCTATGGGATTTGAATATCACTTTGATCAAGCAGAGAGATTTAATGCTTATGGATTTAACAAATTTAAAGGATGGCTATGTAATAGTGGTTATCAAAGTGTTATAATAAGAGGAAATGAAGTCAAACGTAGCTATAGTTGTCACGATAAGTTATTAGGTACATTGGATAACGGATTTTCTTTATTTAACCAAGCTAGTCCTTGTATAACTAATAGTTGCATAAGTTCAGCAGACAGTAAGGTACCCAAATGCAAGTAGATACGGATCATGTTTTATTTTGGATGGATGCTATTCGTAATAGTGAAGATCGATATCGAACATTAGAAAGTTTTTGGAAAGGGCAGATCAATAGTAAAATTTGGTTAATAGATAATTTGATAGCTCATATATCATCCGTTTCCAATAATATTGTAATACACGGTGGATGGAACGGTGTATTAGCAAGTTTATTATTTCAAACATCGACTGCTATAACTAAGATAGTTTCTGTAGATATTGATCCTGTATGTGAAGAAATAGCTAATACTGTAAATAAAATAGAAGAGATGCAGGGAAGATTTCAAGCAGTAACAGCTAATATGATAGATTATCGATATAATTTTTACACCGATATAGTTATTAATACTAGCTGTGAACATATTGATCAAGAAACATACGATAACTGGTTAAGAAAAGTACCGTCAAACTCATTAATTGTTTTACAAAGTAATAATTATTTTAAACTTGACGAGCATATTCGATGCGCTAATAATTTATTAGAGTTTAAAGAACAAAGCAGGATAAAAGTAGTTAGCTCGTCATTATTAGAATTACCTAAATATACACGATATATGTTAATTGGATATAAAAATGTTTAAATTTAAAGACTTAAAAAACATACATCTCGAAATTTCTAATAATTGTCAAGCCAAGTGTCCTATGTGTGCTAGAAACCATCATAGTGGATTACCCAATCCATTATTAAAATTAAATAATTGGACATTAGATGAATTTAAAGAAATAATTACTGCTGAAGTACTTTCAATAATTGATAAAATTTATTTTTGTGGGAACTTTGGAGATCCTATTTTAAATGATGATCTAATACCAATGTGTGATTACATAAAAAATACAAATCCAAATGTAACTGTTTCTATACACACTAACGGTGCTGCTAGAAAAATATCTTGGTGGAAAGATCTTTATAATGTATTGCCTAAAAATCATATGGTACATTTTGCTATCGATGGATTAGAAGATACTCATCATTTATATAGAGTAGGAACAAAATATGAAGATGTTATACGTAATGCTACTGCATTTATAGAAGAAGGTGGCCTTGCTGAATGGACTTTTATAAAATTTAAACATAATGAACATCAAGTTGATGAATGTAAAGAAAGAGCACAGCTATTAAAATTTAATCAATTTCAATTAAAATCAAGTTCTAGATTTTTAGGAGAGCCTACATACAATGTATTAGATAAATCGGGAAATGTAACTCATATTTTAGAATTACCTTCAGAAGAAAAAGATTCATTTTTAGATCTCTCTATAATAAATTCTTACAAAGATTTAATAAAAGATGCTGAAATACATTGCTTAGTACAAGATTTAAAAGAAATATACATTGATGCACATAAGAAATTATTGCCCTGTTGCTGGTTGTCTTCAATCCCTACTACATATCATGCTCCTAACGGATTTGTATCTGAACAATTAATTAAAGATATCAATAATCAATATAATAATTTAATTGAGGACCTCGGCGGTAGAGAACTAATTGATGCTAAAATTGGAATTAAAAATATTTTAGAATCCACAAAGTGGCAAACTGTTTGGAAAAAATATTGGAATGATGAAAAATTAATAACGTGTGCTCGAGTATGCGGTAAATTTAAAAAAGTTAAAATATCACAACCACAGGACCAATTTTTAGAAACTAATTTTTATTAGTTTTTCGAAGCACATCTTTGATACTAACTGTATTATTTGTTTTTCCGCATATTATTGAACAAACGGGATTTCTTCCTATTGATACAGTTTTAGCCCAAGAATTTTTTATATCTATAAAAGTTTTAGATTTTATTATATCGTTAATGTTGTTTTTATAAAGACTAATCTCATTTTTATTAATAGCATTATTAGCATCAGTAACCCAAGTGTATCCTTCTGGTAGAAATTTCTCAGGCATTTGCATTAATCCGGCTGTATGACAACAAGGATATAATAGTCCTTCTGCTGATAGATATACATAGCTAGTACTGATAGAATAGCAATCTATATTAACAGAGTTTAAATAATTTTCAACTGCATCCATATTAGTAAAATCTAATGGCACACCGGGATGACGATATTGTGGATCTTCACTATTTTCTATCTTGTTTTTTTCGTGTTGTGGTTGATTTGTTAGATCTCTATGAGAAATTTTTATGAAAAATTTATTAAATCCTAATTCTTTTGATAATGATCTACATATATCTATTTGATGTTCGTTGTGTTTAAATGGAATAAATTGCCATTCGGCAATAGCCCCTGTAGATATATATGATTTTATATTTTCTAAAACCATATTCCATTTAACATTTATTCTATAGATATGATTTGTATCTTCTAACCCATCTATGGCAAATACAACTCTTCCTTTATATTTTAGTAGATTTCCTAATTCTATCCACCATTCTGGTTTTTGTACTCCACCATTTGTACATATATCAATAGCTAATTCTGAATTACAATTTTTTAACCATTTAATAATATTTGGTAATTCTTTATTCATTGCAGGTTCTCCCATTACTCCTACAAATGAAATTGACTGTAAATTTTTTATAAATTCTTCAGAAAACTTTTCTTTAAAAAATGCCTCAGTTAGATTTACTTGATTAAAGAAACTATAATCACCATTTCTACTTTCTCTTAAACAGTGTGGGCATTTGGCATTACACTTAGATGATACTTCTATCTCTATTTTTTTTATAGATGAATTATAAAACATTATATTTTTCGATCATAACATTAAACCCTTTATTTTTTAATTTTTCTATATACGGATTTAATATTGAAACATCTTCACAGTTTATTAACACTTCTTTTGAATTTATTTTTTCAAATCCGGTTATTATTTTTTCTTTTATAGCTCTATTAAAGAATGTCATAATTACCATATATGCTTCTTGTTTCCAATCAAAATCTCCTCCCTCTATTCCTAATTTATATCCAGGAGAAGTAAATGCAGGTAATGGTATTCTTATATTCAAATGTATACGATCCCTTCCTCCAAAATTTGAAGCTACGTGTATATAACTTGTATCCATCAAATATACATTTCCGTTAACTGGAATATGATAATTTCTTTCATTGTCTAAATCTATTAGTAAACAATAGGGATTTGTAGTTATTGCTAAATGTAATCGATCATCTGGATCACTATGTGCAGTATATGATTCTGCAGATGTAAGTTTTAATAGTCGAGCTTCACCGATAGTACCTAATGAATCTAATACATCACCTAGTGGGGTATTTTGAAATTCTTTTTTAACTGTATACGGGCCACTAAGTAATTTACCTTCAGTTTCATTAAGTATTACACTATCTTCAAAATGTCCTAAATCTATTACTTGTTTGACTATTGGGTCGATATCAAATTTTACATCTAATTGGGTGATCATAAAATTATTTATACGCTATTTTCTTCCAAGGTAAATATCTGATGGGTAGACAGAAAATAGCAGAATTATATAGTGCATCGGCTTTAGAAATTGAAAGACCTCAACCACTGTCTGATAGAAAAATAGAAAAATTAATAGAAGATATACTTTTTAAAAAAGTAGAACACGATATAACCGATCAAATATATGAAGATTTTAAAATAGAAATGATAAACTGGTTAACATCTTCAACTCTAAATAGGTTAATCGGATTAGATAAATTTAATAGAATTGATATTTGTAACGGATGTACCCAATTTATTGATTCTATCTATATGAAAACAACTCCTCAAATATTGTTAGGTGATTATAGATATCACGAAAGATTGAATACAGATTTGCAATATAGCAAGCCCGGAGAATTATTAGAAAATGTTCCATTATTAATAGCTATGCCGTTTCCTTCTACAGGAACTCCGCATTTACAAATGGAAGAAATTCTACAAGAATGCTTGGAAAAAAATATTGATGTTTACATCGACGGTGCTTGGATAACTTGCTCTCGAGATATTAATTTTGATTTTTCGCATCCAGCAATAAAAGAAGTTGGTATTAGTTTAAGTAAAGGATTGGGATTAGGATGGAATCGTATTGGATTGCGATGGTCTAATCTTATATCTGCAGATTCTATTAGTATTATGAATGATTTTCATATGAACAATCGTGCATTAACTATTATTGGATTATATTTTATAAGAAACTTATCGTCGGATTATCTTTGGAAAATTCACGGAAGCTCTTATTATAAAATTTGTTCAGATTTTAATCTAATGCCAACTAATGCTATACATTTAGCCATCAGAGAAAATTTTCCGGTTGGCGTGAGTCCTCTTATAAGGTATTTAGAAACCGATGTATGAAGACAATATAATTGATAATGTAAAAATACCATTTTCTAATAGCTGGGATAGTATTGCTATCTCGTTAAGTGGTGGTGCAGACAGTGCGTTGTTGGCTTATCTATTATGTTCGTTAATTGATAATCAAAAAGTACATATAATATCTCATATAAGAATGTGGAAAACAAGACCATGGCAGAGTTACGATAGTTTAAATGTTTTTATGTGGTTAAAAACTCGATTTCCTAATATTGAATTTGAAAGACACACTAATTTTATAGCACCGGATGTTGAATATGGAAATATGGGACCTATAATACAAGATGAATATGGAAAAATGGTTAGTGGAGACAATGCACAACAACGTGCTTATGCAGAATACATTTGTCATTATAATAATGTCTCTGCTTACTATAATGCAGTAACACGAAATCCTAGAAATATAGATTTATCAGGAATGATTGAAAGAGATATTGAACCTACTGAATCAAACCAGCACTTAACTATAATGAAACATCTAGATATATGGGCTATACACCCTTTTAGATTTATAGAAAAATCTTGGATAATAAAGCAATATAAAGATAACAATATAATGGATTTATTTGAGATAACCAGAAGTTGTGAGGGAGAATTTATTAATTTAAATTATAAAAATTATAAATTTAATGATTCTGTTCCGACTTGTGGAGTTTGTTTTTGGTGTAAAGAACGAGAATGGGCTTTAAAATGCCAAGATTGATTACATTTGGTTGTTCTTATACATACGGTCAAGGATTACCTGATATTAAATTAATGCCGTTTACTGGATATCCTATTTCTTCTAGTAAATTAGGCTGGGCAGCATTGTTAAGCCAAAAGTTAAAATTAGAATTGATAAATGTAAGTTATCCGGGTGCAAGCAATATAGAAATACTATATAATATTTTAACTTTTAATTTTAATCCTGATGACATAGTAGTTATAATGTGGACACACCCGGTTAGGGATATTGTATTTGATAAGTGGACTAATACTGTATCTAGACGCACACGTTTAGGATTTTGGAGAAAGAAAAAATATAAACTGTGGGAAGATCAAATTGATGTAAAAGACTTTATAACAAAAACTTGGATATACATTCATCATGCTGATCTTGTGTTAAAAGAAAAAAAATTAAAGTATATTCATTATCCTCAAAATATAAAAGAATATGAAGATTACACTATTAAAGATCTCACAATAAATAATTTATATACAGATGGATTTTTTATAATTGATAAAACAGAAGATTATCATCCTGGTTTAGAATCAAATAAATTAACAGCTGATAACATATTTCGGATTTTAAATGAAAAGTAAAACATTTTGTATGCATCCTTTTACCGGATTAGCAACTAGAGAAGATGGTGCTATATTAGCTTGTTGCCGAAGCCAACCTGTTGGATGGATACAGGACGAAACTTTAGAAAATATATGGAATAATAGTACCATGCGAGATATACGACAAAAGGTATTAAATGATCAAAGGCCGTTAGCATGTTCTTCTTGTTTTAATATAGAGGATCAAGGAGTTGAAAGTCTAAGACAGCGACATATTAAAGGTATTATTCCAGAAGCTCGTATTAATTTATATCCAAATGCATTATCAAATATGCGAGATGATTATACTATGCCATTTGAAATTCCTACTATGGAAATTAAACTTAATAATCTTTGTAATCTTAAATGTAAAATGTGTCACCCAATGGATAGTACTAGCTGGAATGATTGGGATCAAGTAGAAGATTTTTATAAAGCCGAAGGTAACTTTATGGTAGATGCTATAAATGATCTTAACCTTAAGAAGAGACCATATCTAGATAAATTTGATGATAATCCAAATTGGTGGAATAGTTTTGAAAAAATTATTCCATATTTTAGACGTGCTGAATTTGCTGGTGGTGAACCTCTTATGGATCCACAACATTATCGAATTTTAGATATGCTTGCTTTTTATGGTCATCAAATTGAAATAAAGTACGCTACTAATATGAGTGTTTTAGGAATAAAAGGTGGTCGTAGTGTTTGGGATTACTGGCCTAAATTTAAAAGTGTTGCAGTAAATGTTAGTATTGACGGATTAGGCGAATCATATGAACATATTAGAGGAAATGCTAATTGGAATACTATGATAGAGAATATTAAATTAATACAAACTATTCCTAATATTTCTCGTATAGTTGGTGCTGTTTGTGTCCAAGCCGGAAATATTATGATATTAGATAAAATGATTGAATATTTTCTAGATGATCTCGGTATAGTATTTTACAACAATTATTGTGAATATCCTAAATTATTATCTGCACAAGTGTTGCCTATAGAATTAAAAAAAATAGCAGTTGAAAGGTTAGAGTTAATTAAACCTAGGTTAAAAGATTTTAAATTAGTGAAACAAAATCCTGTTCTTTTAGGGATTACTACAAATGTTATTGACGGAAATATTAATTATCTAAACTCAACAGATCAAAGTTGTCTTTGGCAAAATTATTTAAAATTTAATGAAAGATTGGATATCTCTAGAAAACAAAAATCAATAGTAGAAATTATACCGGAGTTTAAACAATTTCTATGAAAGATTTATTTTATAATTCTAATGGATATAATACTGCAAAAATTACTATTGAATCTTTAGGGAAAGAAATAGAGTTATATTACCACCTTAATGATAATCCAGTACAGCATATATGGCAAAATATACATAAAGATTCTAAAAATTTTAAAATGGGTATTTCTATTACAACTGACATTGAAACTTTAGTTGAAAGATTAAACAAATTATGTAAAAAAATTGAATATCCATTATTAACTTTTCCTGTTACGCAGAAAATGCTTAATGATTTACATCACGTAATTGTGTCATTTAATGATGTATCTTCTGAATTATTAGAAATGAATAAACTAATACACATTATAGAATCTAGATTAGACGAACGATTTTCTAAATATAAACGATCTATGGTATTTTATAAACAACCCAATACTGAGTATATACCAATTGCCGATGAATATAAACTTTGGTTAACTACTGAAAGAAAATGGGGAAGGTTGTTGTTAGGTTATGGAACATTAGGAAAAGATTGGAAAGATATATCAGACAATGATGATGATACAACTGATTTAAATATTCAAAGCACTATTAGTTCTGAAAGTTTATTAATTTTTGATATTGATTATCCCTTTGCATTTGGAGATATTAGAAAATTCTATTATTGGGCTAAAAATTCTAATTTTACTGTACCATTATCTAATCTAAATGCACTATCACTAGGAAATTATCTTTTAGGAGAAATAATAATAACTGATACATTTTTAGATCATCATTCTACAATAAGTGATTGGTATGTGATAAATCATAAATGCAAATTTAATTGGGGGAAGGATGTTTTAGGCAACGATCCAGTAGTAACACGAATAGATTTTTTTAATAGTGATTTATATTTGGATACTTTGCTTAAACACAGTAATTTAGATGTATAAAATAACCAGTCGATGGCCACATCAAGATAAAATAAAGATTGAATGGAATTTAGGAAAACGCTGCAATCTAGATTGTGCATATTGTCCAGAATATATCCACGATAATCATAGTTCTCATATAGATATAGAACAGCTCAGGGCTACAGTGGCGGTTTTAAACGCATTAGACGCTCCTGTGCGTCTAAGTCTTACTGGCGGCGAGCCTAGCGTACACCCTCATATAGAAGAGCTATTAGCTTCTATAAACGATGCTAAGAACATAGTTTGGTTAAGCATGACTACTAACGGTACACGAACTGGAAAGTGGTATGTGGATCAATCTAAATATTTGGATCAATACGTATTCAGTTTACATTATGAAAAAAATAAAGATCAAGTGTTTGATCATATACTGGCATTTGCTTCTGCTAAAACTGATACTAAGATACTAGTACACGTTATGGCACACCATAAACATATGGAAGCTGTAAAGGAGGATGTATTTTCATTGCATATGTTTAAAATTCCATATGTAATTCGCCGTATAAGATGGACTGAAGGTAATCACGATCTATTTGATGATATGAGATACGATCCACAGGATTTAGAATGGATTAAAGATAGTACTGCAACTGCTGTACCAAATTGTTTAATAAATGATATGGAACAATACCATGCTAATGATATAATAAAACTCCACATGAATCAATTTAAGGGATGGTCTTGTAATGCTGGATTAGAAAGCCTAATGATAAACTGGGACGGCGAGGTGCATAGAGCTACTTGTCGTGTAGGTGAATCATTAGGTAATATATATCAAGGATCATTTAAATCTACAGAAGATCCTGTAATATGTACACGTAACTGGTGTACGTGTGAAGCAGATATTCCTATATCTAAATGGAAATAATTATAATAGATGACTTAATTCGGGAAATACATCTTTAGAATTAGTATTTCTTATGCGATCCAAATTATTTACATATTCTTTAAAATCCGGAAGTAGATGTGAGTGATCTTCAGTTTCAATAAACCGTAATATAGCTTCCCATCTTTTCCACCCATACGGATTATCTATCCAAAATGCATCATCTTGTCTATAATTGTCCCATAACCATTGTTTAAATTCTATAAACATAATTCGTATTTTGTCTTTATCTTCTTTTGGTAAAATTCTAGCACTAAGGAATGTAGGAATATACAATAGATGTAGATTTATAATTCCACCACCTGCTTCGTACTGATCCATTTTAAATTTGTTTATTTTTTTAAAATTTTGATTTAATTTCCACTTAGCGAAATCTATTATATGCTTTATATTGAATACTTGTACAGCACACGCGATATGTACATGAATATTGTCTGGTGTGTTGTCTAATAATGTAAGACTTTTTTCTATATCTTTCCAAGCAGTTGGATATCTAATATACCAATTTTTTTCCATTATCGCATCTATGCTAAATGCAAATCTAACTTGTTTAAATTTAGACCAGAGCTCTATTATTTCATCATTAACCATTATACCATTAGAATTATATCTTAACATAATTTTATTATTATATCCGCGTCTAATTATTTCATCTAAGAAATTTCGATGTTCGGCAATCATTAATGGCTCGCCGCCTGCAAAATATATTTGACTTATATTGGGGATCTGATCAAAAATTTCATTCCAAAATTCGGGCTTTTGGTACCAATAATTATTAAATTTCTTCTTATCCCAAGTAATTTGTTTAAGCACAGTTTCACTTTTTGTCGCACTTATCATCTTAGGATAATCTTGTACCCATCGACTACTATCGTGTGGACTACACATTACACATTTGAGATTACAAGTATGTCCTAATCTCAAATCCAAATATCGTATTATCGGTGGAATTTCTCCATCTTCTTTTGTATTATCGATTAACTCTTGAAAATTTAATCCTTCTTTATTCCATTCGTACAATTCCCACAGACGTTTACTAATTACACCGTTTGTTTCTTCTTCAAAACACTTTGTACAACTAGCTGGAATTTGACCAGCTAGCATGGTCTTTCTAACATCTCTCATATATTCGTTATTAAATGCACTTAGCGGAGTATCTTCGCCAAAATTAGCAGGTTGTCCGTTTTCTTTTTTAACTAATCCAACCGTATGGTCTCCAGTATGTGCTCCGCTAGCATTTGTAACACAACATAATCTAGCATCACCGTTTGGCCTAGTAGCTAAATGTATCCAAGGTAGCGCACAGAATGTAGGAGTTCCAGTCTTAGCTTTTATTTGAGAAACATATTCTTGTATTTTGTCTTTCATATTGTACTTATTTTTATATTTTTTTTGTATCATATTTAATGGCTATAAATATATACATGGATACAGAAAATTGGAATAACTACGGTAAATTTATGGATGGAAAATATCATAGATCTAATCTGTTATATACACCTAAGATGAATACATCAAAAGATATATTATGTATGTCTTGGGACGCTAACGATCCGTATCAACTCGACAATGGAAATCCTAGAAATGGATTTAATAATGAGTTAATTGAGTATTTCTTTTCTAGAGAATTAATGAATATCAATATTTTCAAAAATTATTCTTGGTCTCCGGATTTTTTAGAAATTGATACTGATAATAAAAAAATATTTTTCGAATGGAACTCTGAAACTTGTAATGATATTATAAACAAAGGAGGTAAATTGGAAGAATTTTGCCCTAATTGGAAAGAACAATTATTTTGTATTTTAAATGATATAATTGATTCCGGATATTATAAAATGAGCCTTTATCCTCATTGTTTTTTTATAAACAAATTAGGAATATTAAAAACTTTTGATTTCTACGCTTGTATTGAAATTAATAACCCTTTTTTAAAATTATCTAGATTAACCGGAATGATGGGCGAAGATTCATCTGGTAGGTTTAAAGAAGCTATAGATGGAGATAGTGTAAATTTTGAATTATTTTTTAAACAAGCAATTAAATCTTATATAAAATGGCCTGAAGATGCATTGAATGAGTTTTACTGGAAAAAATTTAATGAGTAAATATCTAGGTAACTGTTCACACCTTATTAATTGGAAAGATGTAATAGATCATTTAGAAGATACATCGCCGGGTGAAAATTTTGATAAGGAATTAATAACTAAAATATTAACAACTACAAATAGTGATAACTGTGATGATAAAGATCATAATAGATCAACTGCAAAAAAATGGATAGAAAACGGATATAATTTAGATAGTTTTAACTTTCAATTATATAGGCCTAAAAAACATTATAGATTAGATATATCAACTGAGGTATCTAAATTTATTGGTGGAATAGAATTAACATCTAGTATTAGTCGAGTACCGTCGGGCGCATTAGTTCCTATGCACGAAGATTCTACACCAAATGTTAAACCAGGTAAAATAGTTAAACGTTATGTGTGCTTTATTTCTCCTGCAATAATAGGGCAGGTATTTACATTAGATAATGAATGTTTCCATAATATTGATTTAGGAAATATATATGAATGGGATAATATGTATCAATTACATTCATCTTCAAATACAAGTAATAAACCCCAGTATCTATTTCATATAGAATGTTTTATGGGAGATATAATTGAATAAATTTATTGGAAATTGTAATCATTTAGAAGATTGGGATACTTTAATAAAAACACTTTCTGTTAACGATGGTATTAGTATAACTCCTGATCCAATAAAATGGAAATTAGATACTCCAGGATATACTGAAATATATAAAAATTGGAATGATGCTAAATTTAATACTCAAGCAATTGAATGGATAAATTATTATCCAGGTGTACATTATTCAAACGATGTAACTTTAAAATTAAGCAATTATTTAAAAATGATACCATTGCGTTCTTGGATTAGTAGAATTAATCCTGGATATTTTGCTCCTTGGCATTGGGATGTTGATGATAATGAATTGGAATATCTAAAAAAAGGATATCCAAAAAGAATTAGTTGTTTTATAGAGAAACCAGTCCACGGTCATATCTTTATAGTAGAGGATGAATATCTCTTTAACCAAGAGCAAGGTACTATATATCAGTGGGCTGATTATAAAAATTGGCACAGTGGAATTAATGCAGGATTAACTCCCAAGTATATGCTACATTTATTAGCTATCGATAGTAGTAATTTGTAATGTGTATCTAGTATCATACCCAATATTTACACACCCGTGATAGCACATTGGATCGGTCCATTCAAATAAATCTCCTGCTTTATAATTTGAAATTATTTGATCGTTCCACACAAATATATGTCCTGAAATAAAATCTTGTAAAAATACAGTGTATCTTTTTGGATTTTTAGTTTCTAACAAATGAGGATCAAAGTGCATAGCTTGCATTTGTCCAGGTAATAATTTTATAAACCACCAAAGCATTTTTCGATCGTCATTGGGTATGCGCGGCAATTTTAAATTGTACGCTATCATATCAGTAGACCGCTCATTAAATTGTTGAAAATCGTGATCTTTATTACTATATCCCCACCTAGCTCTTTCCCTAGCTTCATCTAGCATAGGATGTCCCTTCCATCTATCAGGTTGCCATACTGGTACAGTATCACCATTTGATTTTTCTAAATGTTCTAATATATCTAAATTTAATTGATCTTTAACATTGTCTATAAATTTCATCATCTTTTTACTCCTCATATGTTGAACATTGAAATGTTAGTCTAGGTGTATATCCTATGTTACAAGCTCCATGCAATGTATCCGGATCGTCGTATACCCACATATCTCCAGCCTTATAATCAGTCACAAATAGTTTATCGTATACAAAAATATGCCCAGGTTGGTAATCTTGTAAAGGCATCCAGTATCGAGTATAATTTTTTCTTTCTGGTAAAAACACATCTCTATGTATTGGCATAAAATTTCCAGGCATCATTTTAATAAACCACCATTGTTCTATAGTATCTGTTTTAAACGGTAGAGTAACATTAAAGGGAAACGATCTAGTATCATACGAATGCCAATATGTTTTACTAAGATCATACCCCGATGCAGTTGCTTTACGGAATTCTTCTGTATCTGGATTTACACTTTTTCCGGGTCTTTCCATTCCGGTGTTGTTCATTATATAGTTAACCCATTCCGGATCAATCCAGTTACTAAAGTTTCCTATAAATTTCATCAGTAGCCCTCCAGATGTGCTATTCCTAATTTTTTTCTAAAATCTTCTGTAAATGTTCCATCTATTCTAAGACCATAGCTTTGTTCCATAATCTTTTCACCACCGTGCCAGTCTTGATCATTCCACCATGCCGCACGAGTGTTTAAATAAATTTTATTTTTCTTTTCCGGATCCCATAAATAAAATGCTTTTTTAGTATTTGGTCGAATATGTATATATTCATTCCTATGCATACTGTATGTTTGATTAGTTCCTTTATTACCGTCAAGATCTCGATGTTCAAATGGTATACCGTCTGCTTCACAGTGAAAGAATATTACTCTACCAATGCTTTCAAAGATATTGTCGTCTATCATTTTTTCTATCCATTTAACAACATTTGGAAAATATACTGCTTCTTCTGTTAGTTTTCTAACAGCAGATCTATCATCCCAGCTGCCTTGCTCCCATAAAAAATAATAGATATACGGATCATAAGCTCCCATAGCCATTTTTATGTATCTAGTAAATTTATTTCTAATTCGAAAATCGTGAAAATCTCTATACAGATCAATACCTCCTAATTTTATAGGATCAGTATCTGGAAGAGCTAAAAATTCTTCAATTGCCTTATAAATTGGTTTCCAGTGTATGTTATAACTCATATCTTTAAAATTAAAACCAGGTTTCATCCATGTGCCTTCTTTGGCAAATTCTCTAGCTTCGCTAAATCCTCTGTATATTTCTGGTTGCATTTTTTCAAATGCATCCATATCTAAATATGGTTCCATATTAATATATGGTTGATTGTTGATTCCTCTAATCATGGATGTCTCCTATATTTTTCAGGAACTAAATCTGGTAACGGTAATCCCTTATTCAATAATGCATCTCTTAGTATAACCTGATGCACCAATGGCGAAATTGGATAATCTGGCAATATATCTGCCCACGCTTCGGTTTGTATCTCTTCTAAATCTAATGTACCAGAATCTGGCCACTGTATAATCTTAACATATATACCGTTAATCATAAATGGATAATGCGCTCTAATGCCATCTTTTTCTAACGGAGTAATAGACCAATTATTTTTAGCTGCTATTTCTTTTGTTCTTTGTACTAACTGGCTTAAATAAATTTGTGGCTGTTTTGGATTTCTGCCGATATCAGCACTACATCTTATTCTAAAATTTGCAGAAGTTTTTTTATAAAGCTCTTGTATCTCTTCTAAACAATATTCTATTTGAGACATATCATCTAACGTGTAACTAATATCTTTTATAGTTAATCCTAATTTAATACAATTTTCAATACCAATCATCTGTTTGTTTCTTATTTTTGATCCGTGATAATCTGGATGATTTAATCCAAAAGTCCAAATTAGTTTTTCAATTCCTACAAATTTTCTAGCATAATCTATATCAGATAATCGAACTCCATTTGAAAGTATTATTGTTCTTCGAGTTTTTATAGGCAATTCAAAAACAGATTTAACTAATATATCTAAATCTTTACGCATAGTTGGTTCAGCACCAACTAATGCTAGTCCGTATGCATCGTCTTCCCAAGACATTATTTGATCTAATATAGCATTGAGTGATCTATCTGTAGACATATTATCTGGTACTTGATAACAATGCTGACATTTAAGATTACATCGATTGGTAATGTCTATAAAATATCCTTTTGGTAGTTTAATTTTATAATCATAATTCATATAAAACTCAGCATCGGGTTCTATTAAATTTTCAATATATCCGTGGGCTGGACAAATTTTACCTAACCATATACTACCATCTCTCTCAAATTTTTCAGCAGGAACGTGCCGGTAACAATGTTCACATAGAGTAATAGTATCATTTAATTTTAACATTAGTGATATTTATGATAAATTATATTAGATGAAAACATTTAGAAATTTAGAATATATGTATTATTACAATACTGTTCCGGGTAACTCTCCTTGGAGAAATAATTTAATCTATACAAGTTTAGTATCAACTGATCTCAACGTTTTCGTACAGTGGTATTATAATGATGGAGTATATCACGCTGGGCAAAACCAAGTAATAGATCCTAGATTAATGGAAGAAAAATGGCAGAGAGAAGTGACATTTTTATCTTTAATGGAAAAACACTATCCAGATATGATCCCTAAGATCTTAGATATTGATCATAAAGAAAAGAAAATATATTTAGAAATAGCAGGCCCGGATTTTTGGCAACGGAGTTTGGATAAAAACTATTGTTCATTTGATGAGATATTACCTGACTGGCAACAACAAATGTTAGACATTATTCAAGCTCATAAGAATTTAGGGCTGCACAAATATTCTATGCACCCTAGCAGCTATTTTATAGTAAATGAAAAATTAAAAAGTATAAATTATTTTTTTACGTATCACAATACTGAATCTTTAGTTAGTATTAAAGATGTTGAAAGTCATATACATACTAATCGGCAAATAGAAATGAAAAAACATTTAGATAATTTAGGAATCAAATGGGACGTACCTCAACCATTTTCTGTATTAGATCAGTTATGTTGGGAAAGCTTTAGAAGCAACTATCCGGTAGATTTTATAGAAAAAGTTAAAGATATGGAGCGGCTGGGGGATTCGAACCTCCGTCTCTAAATTGGTCATCTAGCACATAAACCTCTATGCTACGAGCCGCTTATTAAATATATTTATGGAGAACACAAATGAATATTGGATTTTATGGACATAGTGCTGCATCTTGGTACGGAAATCCAAAGAGTTTTATTGACCAAGTAAAAGAAAGATTAAATTGTAATATCGTTAATGTTGGGGTTGCCCAGGGATCAGAAGAGCGTGTTTTATTTGATCTTAAAAAAACTAAAAAACTCGACATTGCTATAATATTCCATCAACACGGTCCTAGGTATATGTTCTTACCTAAATGTAACAGAGATATCACTGTAGATACTATTCCAGAAAATAAATCTAAAATATTATGGTCTGAAAGCGATGCAGATATACAAATTGATCAACAGATGTTTGAAAATGAATTTTTTACTTATGGAAAAATAAAAGAAGTATTTGAAACTCCTAAAATTTTTATTGAATGTATGCATTACTATAAAAATTATCTTCATCATCCGGACCTACAAAGAAATAGATTTGAAGCAGCAACATTAATGGTTGATACATATTGTTCTGCTAAGATACCATATACAATACATATTTCAGATTATCCGTATCATATAGCAATGCCTTGGTTTAATTTTAAATCTGGAATAGTTTCAAAAGAAATAGCCGAATTAGTTAAAACTCATTACAATACCGATCCTAACCCTAACAATATTACGGACGAAGGTAATTGTTTAATAGCAGATAAAATTATAGAAATAATTAAAAAGAATAACTGGAATGTATAAAGTAGTTCCTTGGTCTTTAGATTTAGATTTATCTGAATTTTATAAACATGCCGAAATTAAAGGATTTGTTAATAATTCAAGTCAAGCAATGTTAATTGATTGTTTTAAAAACGAACGTGAAAAGCAAGTTTGGATACTTTATAATGATGATATAGCATTAGGAAGTGTAGCAGCACATAGCTTCGATGACATTATGGGGCCAAATAGTTATCGAATAGCTACTAGGACTTGTGTATTTTCAGATCTTTTACCTGAAACTATACAAAGACAATCTGATTATTTAAAAATAAATGGACTTAGGACCGTTAATCAAATAACTACTCATCAAAATATAACATCTCAATTTTTAATACCGGTATGTATAGAATGGGCACCTAGCGGCTCTAATCTTTATATCACTAGCAATGAAAATTCTGCAGGTACACAGCGACTTGTACACCGTATTTTTGGACCTGCTATGGAAAAAACCGGGCAAATGAAACGCATTAAAGATGTAGAATATAGGGGAACAGTACAAACAGTATGGCAATTATTTCCAGATAAATTTTTAGAAAAATTGAATGAAAAGCCAAGATGGTGCTAACCTTATTTTGATGCATAAATAATGTTGGAGGGTAAATTACCATGGATAAGAGTAAATTTGTAGAAACATTAGAAAATGTTATATATCTAGCACCGTCTCGATGCGGTAGAACTTTTTATGAATGTTTAATTCAGCAAGAGCATTTGGGACTTTCTGTTAAATTTGTTTTTACTAACAAATATATAGATTCTGATCACAGATTGCGAAATGATAGACTCTTTCCGGATTGTTTAAAGATACATGAGCAGTGGCATCAAACAGGTATGGCAATTGGTACATTAGAATACTTTTTAAATGAAAATAATATTTCTTACACCATTAATGACAGTGATATAGAAAATTATGTAGAAATTTTGATAAATGATGTTGATATATTAGATTTAAGATTTGACATAAAGAAATATACTCAATACAATCATACTAATCGTGGGTTTGATATGTCACCGGTTGATGATTCTACTGTTAATTCTATACATAAAATAATAGATGATTTTATAGTTGAATATCCTGAAGTATATAAGATTTTTGTTACAGATCGAAAAACTATTAACAATTTATATACATTAGCAGCAACCACACAATTTGCAATCAGTGAAAATTTTAATCTAAAACAACAACAAATGATGGCTCCTATGATATTATCAATACCTCCAAAACACTTAGATAATAATTTTAAGAGTTACCTTTATAATACTGGAAGATTATATTCTAAGATTGGATTAACAGCTGTTGATGCAGGATATCACACTGGATTTAATAATTGCTTCAATTACGAAGATCCTAGATTTAAGCGTGTTGAAGATGTATTACATATGAAATACGAAGACATAGATATTAACAATTATGTTATGCGTACTTTTATTTGCATTGGTAAGAGGTATGATAATTCAAAGCCGTTTAATTGGCATCCATTTAACACTAAAATTATCACTAGTCGTCCAAAATTATCAAAGGAATTTATAAAAGTATTGGCATGATAAAATTAGTATACAAATCTTTAAAAATTGACAAAACACCCTCACCTTTTTTTGCATTTGATGATGATATATTAAATCTAATAAAGGAAGATTTTATAAAAACTGGAAAAATAATTGATATTACTTCATCTATATCAGATGATAGTGCAATATTAAACGAAATATATATCTTCGATACTGAACAAAGTATCGAAGATTTTATAAAAAATGAAGTGATTGCTTACGCATTACACGTTAGGCTATTATATAATATACACCATCGTATAGATTTTTCTACAACGAAAGAAGTATTATAGTACTGTTGCAATTACGCAGCAGTACCATTATCTAAATGTATCCATCCACCGTTCTGATAACCTTCAAATCTGTTTGAAGTGGTATTATATATTACCATTCCGTTGACTGGAGTAAGCGCAGTTCTTTCTGTTCCAGTTAAACTACCAAATTGAACAAATCCAGCAAACTTTGCGGTTCCGTTTACATCTAAGGTAGCTGTGGCAGCAGTGATTTTATTGATCGCTAGTCTTCCGCTAGCATCAAATGACATAGCTTTTACAGTATTACTTGTCCCATCGGTTTGAGTATAAAATACTATACTGCCCGGAACATGTCCTGAAGAAACATTGCCGCTTTGGTCAATGTTAAGTACTATTCCGGCACATCCTAAATAGGTTGAACCGTCATACCCAAAACTTTCAATTTTTATTTGAGCATCACCGATCATATTAGCAGTGGGTGCTGCAAGTGAACCTCTAGATGAATATGCAACTATACGAGGTGTTTCAAATGTTGATTTATTAACTCCAACTACCTTCATAAACGGAATAGTTGCATTTTCTTTTTCCCAATGTATTAATAATTGATTATTATTGTCTGCATCACCGATTTCTATCGTTCCGTACGATACAAGCTGATCTGTTGTTATATTATCGCTATATAATTTATTTGCAGTTACACTATCACTAACATTTAGTGTTGCAGTTGATATGTTTCCAGTTGTACCATTTAGTGTTAAATTAGTACCATTAGTTATTGAATGTGCGCCTGTAGATAAATTTGCTGCCAACCCGCCACTTATAGATAATGTTGCAGCTTCGATTTTTCCAGTTGCGCCATTTAATGTTAAGTTAGTTCCGTTTGTTACAGATCGAGTACCAATTGTAAGATTACTACCTAACGATGCATTAATTACACCATTAAAAGATGTAGCTGTTATATCTCCAGTATTACCGTTAATAGTTAGACCGGTTCCTGTTATGCTATAGTTACCTAGATCAACTAATCCAGCTAACGATCCGCTTAATCCACCTGAGCCCGAAACTTGCACACCTCCTAAAGTTACACCATCTCCAACATACATTAGTTTAGTATCAGTAGCGTATATTAACTCACCTTCTAATGGTGTAATAGATCCTCTTTCTGCGTTAGTTCCACGACGTAACTGTATTGACATATCTAACTCCTATATTGATAATCTATTTATCAATATAGGATTCTATAGTGTTACTTATAACCAAAGATTTTTAAAATCTTCCAACTCTCGCTTGCTAAGATCATATGTTTTAGCTACATTTTCTTCAGAACGTAGCCTGTCCACTAAATCATCCCATTTGTTTTTGTTTATCAGCTTCTTTAACAAAGCGTAATCTTGTCGACTGACCCTAACTGAATCGACGGCATAATCTTCAAATGCCTCGCAAGCTAGTGGAAACAATGGTCTGGCTAGATCGTACATAGCACGGGCAAACTCTTGGATCTCCCACTGTGCGTGACTATCCATACGTAAGCGAGCCATGTGTAAGAAGTTCTTTAAGTTAGCCTTCCAGTAGCACTCAGTATACCCTCCTACCGGGAGAATCGTGCGAGCAGTTTCTCTAGCCAACCCATCGTTGTTGATATGTTGTTCGTAGACGCTGTAAGCGTGATCCCATGATTCGATCTGATCTGCAATAATGTGCGCTCGCTGTTCGTCAGTAAGCTCACCTTCTCGACCTTGCTTATTGGTTGTACTTTGCGGGTTGAGCTTATCTGGCTCGGGTACATAGAACTCGTCCGTGATGACCGAGTAACGGGCGGAATATTCATTTAAGCTTGCTGTCCTGTGTCTAACTAGCTGCCTCATAACGAAAATAGGCAGCTTGATGTGGAATTTGACTTCGCACATTTCAAAAGGTGTAGTATGTTCGTGCCGCATAAGATAGCGTATTAGTCCTCGATCTCCCTGTACCTTCTTAGTACCTTCACCGTAGCTTACCCTAGCAGCACGTACTATAGCATCGTCACTACCCATGTGATCAACTAAGCCTACAAACCCGTGATCTAATACTGGTTTATATTTTGTATCTGTTTCAAAATCTATTTCTGTACGGAGCGTCATATATCTATCCTTCTAAAGTATTATAATAGCATATCTAGATTCTATGTCAAGTGTTTTCTATAACCAGGACCGCTAACTATGCTGGCAAATCATTGATAATTATCTTATATATGAGCAATGAAGAAAAAATCCAGATACTCAAGGACAAACGTCAGATAATAGATACTATAAGTCCGTCGTTTTGTGCTGCTAAATGGTTACAGACTACCCTTTATTTACAAAACGGGTATAACCATAGTTGCCATCATCCTGCTCCCCACAAGATTCCTGTAAATGAAGTACTAGCTAATCCTGCTGCATTACATAATTCTTCGTTTAAAAAAGAACAGCGTAAGTTAATGTTAGCAGGCAAGCGTCCAGCAGAGTGTGACTATTGTTGGAAAGTAGAAGATTTAGGAAAAGACTATTTCTCAGATAGGCATTATAAAACAGCAGATCATTGGGCTTGGAACGATGTAGATAAAATAGCAAAATCTGATCCTAATTTAGACATTAACCCAACTTACTTAGAAGTTAGTTTTAGCAATGCTTGCAACTTAAAGTGTTCTTATTGTAGCTCTGAAGTTAGCAGCAAGTGGTTAGAGGAGATAAAGCAGTTTGGCCCCTACCCTACTACTCAAGGAAACCACGATCTAGGATGGCTTAAACAGATAGGTCGATACCCTTACAAGAATAATGAACACAATCCCTATGTTGATGCTTTTTGGAAATGGTTTCCGGCTGCTATTGACACACTTAAGGTGTTTAGGATTACCGGAGGCGAACCTTTAATGAGTAAAGATTTATGGAAAGTCTTTACCTATATAAAAGAAAATCCGAAACCTGGGCTAGAGATAGCTATAAACAGCAATCTATGTGTTGATGACAAATTGATAGATAGATTTATAGCTGAAATAAACAATATAAAAGGATGTGTAAAAAAAATAGATGTTTATACTAGCTTAGAAAGTACAGGTATACAAGCAGAGTATTCTAGGTTTGGGTTAGATTATGAGTTATGGTCTCGAAATGTTAGGAAGGTTTTAGAACAAACTGAAGTAAATGTAGCTGTAATGACCACTATAAACATACTAAGTCTACCTACTATGGTTGATTTTATAGATGTGATTATGGAATTTAGGAAAGAATTTAACAAGGCGTTTGAGTACAATCGTGTACCATTGTCTATTAATTTTTTAAGATGGCCTACTTATCTAAGTGCTACACTATTGCCTAGAGATATAAGAGAGCAATACGTTGCAGAGATACTTAACAAATCAGAGAGCTGCTTAAAATATCACACTACTGAGAGATTTGCTCGTATATATTTAGAAGAATGGGATCAAATAAAGAGATTTTGTGATTTTCTATTACAGGACGAAAATACAACCGTTGCTAAACAGGACTTTGTAAAGTATATAAACGAATATGATAAGCGCAGGAAAACAGACTTCTCAGCTACATTTCCAGAGTATGCAAAATTTTTAGAGGAATGGAATGCCTAAAACCCCCAACGAAACGCTGATTGAATATAGAGACCGTGTTATTGATACTAAGAGCAAAAGCTTCTGTGCCGCCAAGTGGCTAAATGCCACTACTTGGTTAGGTAGCGGCACTACTGCTAGCTGTCATCACCCGCCAGCACACAAGATCCCATTAGAGGAAGTACAAGAAAGTTATACAGCCATACACAATACTAAGCATAAGAAGCTAATGCGCAAAATGATGCAGGAAGGTGAACGACCTGCAGAGTGTGAATATTGCTGGAAGATTGAAGATATAGGCAAAGATACAGTAAGCGATCGTGTGTTTAAAACCATTATATATAGTGATGAAGAGATAGAAACTATAGCTAAACAATCCTGGACTCACAATGAACAGCTAAAGACACTTGAAATAAGCTTTGATAGGGTATGCAACTTAGCTTGTAGCTATTGTAATGCTAGTTTTAGTACTACTTGGGCACGTGATATCAAGCAGAATGGGGTATATAAAAATCTAGTAAGCGACGGAGCCAATGCTTTTAAGCAAGATGGCAGCTGGGCTGAACCATTTAAACGAGATGAAGACAATCCATATGTAGAAGCCTTTTGGAAATGGTGGGATAATGGGCTAAGTGAAAGTTTGGAAGAACTGCGAATCACTGGCGGTGAACCTCTAATGAGTGCTAATACTTGGAAATTATTTGATTGGTTTAACGCACAAGACAGCGATATGAGATTTGCTATTAACAGTAACCTCATAGCTAAAGATGATATCATAGATAAGCTCATTGAAAAGAGCAAAAAAGTTAAGCACTTCCACTTGTATACAAGTTGCGAAGCATTTGGTCCTCAAGCAGAGTATATAAGGGACGGATTTGATTATGATATGTGGAAACGTAATGTAATACGATTGGGTACACAAGCTAATCTAAAAGGTTTACACGTGATGATGACTATAAACAGCCTCTGTCTCTTTAGTATTACTGAATTTTTAGATGAAATTTATAGCTTAAAGATCTTGTCTGGAACTAAGAATCCTAGTGTAAGTTTAAATCTATTGAGGTTTCCTAGTTTTCAAAGTCCTTTAGCACTACCTGATCACATAAAGAGTTACTGTAAGGATAAACTAGAAACTTGGTATAATAATAACAAACATAATCCTCTTTGGCACGAGTTTGAGTTAGCCTCTATGGAGAGATTGATAGACTATTTAGATACAGTTGATGCACCACACCGACACACAAGCAATAAGATAACATTATGGAGAGACTTTAAAACATTCTATACCCAATATGATCAGCGTCGTGATAAGAGTATCTATGTATTTCCTGAAATATTAACTGATTGGTTTGATAAATTACCTATCACGAATACAGGATCTAACAATTTAGTAAATGGTGATAGTAGCCAACAGTGGGATTCGGATATACAGCTACAAGAATTAGCGAAAAAAGAAGGGTGGATATTGACTCCTAAAGATAGGAACATAGAAGATCCATTAGCAACATATGATTAATTTTTATTATGATCAGATAACTGAGTATGGTCCAGTTCCTAATTGTGCAGTTGAGTTTGAGATTACAAACGGAGATATTAAATTTCCTTTTTTGCCTTATCTAAATAAAACAAATCATATCAATTCGGTAGCAATGTTCTATGATCTTGCGATTGCACAAGGATGCGCTGTTAACATTTTTACTAACGGTAGTATTGTTCCTAATTTATTTTATCCTATAGAAGTGATACGTCCTGAGTTTAGTATCAAAGATACTATACCAAACTTAACTTTGGATTTTATTAGACAAGGTATGATAAAAGTTTTGATATTGTTCCAAGAAGAAGGTGCAGACGGTTGGGCATTTTCGCCTATAAAAGATTTTGCAAACCAATTTATAGAAAACGGTGTAGCAATAGACAATATTTACATAGTACTGGGAGATCTAAACGTTACGTATACAGAATATTTCAAGGGTTTTAAGATATTTGGCATAGATTGGTGGCAACCCAAACATCAGATGACCTGTTATACACGTTATCTAGGGAGTGAATGCCGCAGTGCTAGGTTGTACGATCATCTGTTGTCTGACAAAGATAAACTTAGAGAAAGTTTTGAGATCGATAATTGGAATAAACCATCTAAAATATTCCTAAATTATAATGGTAATAAGCGTATTCATAGAGCAGGGTTAGTTAGTGAGTTATTATCTAGAGGATTGATAGATAGTGGATATGTAAGTTGGGGTACACATCCGGGACCGTTTATGTTTAATGTTGATGATGAACGTATAGTTGATCATCAACGGATAGATGTAGAATTAAAGATATCCTCAATGAGAAGATTAGAAGCAGAAAAATTTATATTAGATGGTGATGGACACGAATTTTTTGACGGTGATGATAGGAGATACGATTCTAAACATTTTTATGATTCGGCTTTTAGTATAGTAACTGAAACATTTTCTCCTTGTGAAAACAAAAATTATCCAAACAATGAATATAATACGTTGTGGACTACGGAGAAAACATGGAAACCTATAGCTATTGGACATCCATTTATAGTGTTAGGATCTTTAGGTACTATTCGATATCTAAAAGAACAAGGATACCATACATTTGAAGAACTGTTTGATGAATCATATGATAGTGAACCGGATCTCATAAAAAGGATTAGTATGATATGCGATAATGTAGAACGTTTGGTTGCTATGCCACAATCCCAGCTATATGACATATTAGATTCGATAAAATATAAATTGAAAGAAAATAGAGAACTGTTTTATAATAAAAACCATAAAGATAAATTTGATATATTATTTGGACAATTAAATGGAAAATACAATGCAATCCTTTAATGTGAACGGAATAAAGAGATTTTTTGCATTTGGATGTAGTTTTACTAGATACGGATGGATGACTTGGCCAATGATTGTTGCTATAGAAGCTAAGGTTCCTTATTGGAATTATGCTACTGCTGGTGCTGGCAATCAATATATTTTTAATACGATAATACAAGCAGATGCTTTTTTTAAATTTAACAGCGATGATTTAGTTATTGTTTGTTGGACTAATGTATGCAGAGAGGACAGGTATGTTGAAGATAATTGGATCTGCCCGGGAAATATCTATACACAAAACATTTATAACGATGATTGGGTTGAAAAATTTGCTGACCCTGCCGGTATGGCATTGAGAGATTATGCTACGATCAGTGCTACTGACGATTTCTTAAAAAACAAAGGTTGTCAATATCATTTTCTATCTATGATTGATATAACCAAGGTGTTTAATCAATATAATTATGGATTAATCGATACGTTTCTAAATAAAGATAAGAAAACAATGATTGATAAATTGAAAGAAACGTTTAATGATTCTTTATCTAAGATACGCCCTAGCTTTTATGATGTGCTTTGGGATGGCAAGATAGATACTAAAACGCAGAGTCTTTGGAAACAATTTGAAAGCAAATTTAGCGATTCACATCCTTCGCCAAATGAGCATTATCAATATATCAAAACAGTCCTTGAATATGAATTTCATAATAACACTATAACTAAAGTCCAAGATGCACACAATACTTGGGAAAAGATATTATACGAGTGGGCTGCTGATCCTAACAGGAGCAGTGTATATCCTCACCAATTATTATATCAAAAAACCAATATAGCAGAAGAATACGAACGTAGACCAGAGGGATGGTTTTGGTCAGACTAACCTACGGGAATGAATAAATTAATATATGAAAACAATTCCAAATTTAAAATCAAATAAAACTTTTTGTATGGCTCCGTGGACACATATGCATTTTATGCCCAACAAAGCAGTTAATCCTTGTTGTCTGTCACCTATTAACGAAACTATTGGAAATATGGAAACTCAAACAATAGCCGAAGTATGGAATAGCGAGCAGATGAAAAAGCTACGGTTAGATATGTTAGAAGGAAATCCAGCAGATAATTTTTGTAGTCGCTGCTATGAAAAAGAAGAAGATGGATTTACAAGTCTACGTACTCATATGAATGATAGTTATGCAAGCAAGCATAAAGAAATTGTAGAAAGTACAAAAGATGACGGAACAGTTGACGAATTAAATCTAGTGCATTGGGATTTTAGGTTTTCAAACATCTGTAATCAACGTTGTCGGACTTGTGGTATTGAATTTTCTACACAGTGGCACGATGATTATATAAAATTATGGGATATTGATAGTGACAAAGCTCCGCCCAAAGTTAAAAAAATATGGAATACTGTAGAAGCATTTGAAGAAGATTTTGAAAATTTATTTGATAAAGTAGAATACATACATTTTGCTGGTGGAGAACCATTAATAACTGACGAACATTATCGCGTTCTAGAAAGATTGATAAAAGAAAATCGACGCAATATAAAGATAAGATACAGCACAAATTTTGGTGTATTAAAATATAAAAAACATGATCTCTTAGAAATGTGGAAACATTTTGATAGCATAGAATTAATGGCAAGTATTGATGATTGTGGAGATCGTTATAATTATCTACGCAAGGGCGGAGATTGGAATCAAGTAGTTGAAAATTTTAATAGTCTAAAGTCTAGCGGATTATTTAATAGTAGAAATATAAGATGGGGTATGCATCCAACTATAAGCTTTTGGAATGTTTACTATATGCCAGATTTCCATAGAGAATGTATAAGACTTGGTATGGTTGACCTACGAGAAATGCAAAATCATTTTAGTACTACATTCCATCTTAATAATTTAATACATCCGGAATATTATAACTGTCAGTTATTGCCTGCAGAATATAAAGAACAAGTTTCAGAAAAGCTTTTAGCATATGCAGATGAGATTGAACGACTATATAGGATCAATGCTAACCCGTTTAGGAATATTGTTTCATATATGAATTCGGAAGATAAAACTCCTCAAATTTCCAAGATGCGATCTATGACAGCTAAATTAGACCTCATCAGGAATGATAAAAGCAAAGAAGTTTTTCCATTTTTAAAGGATTTATTTTTATGAAAGTGCTAGACGCAAGCTATCCTAATGATACGCATATTCCTTGTAGTTTATTTCATCCTTCTCAGGAAGCGGATGTAACAACATCAGTTGAAAAAGTATTACCAGATTGGGAACCATTCACTTATAAAATAAATGAACATGGATTTAGATATGATTCGACACCTAAAGAAAAAACTATATGTTTTGTAGGATGCAGTATAACTTTTGGTGTTGGATTGTCTCAGAATGATATATTTCCAGAAATAGTAACTCGAGGATTAGGAAATAATTGGCACTGTATTAATTTAGGCGTTCCTGGAAGCGGTCCTGATATGCAGATAATTAACCTGGCTTGGGCGTTGGATAATTTTAAAATAGATAAATTGGTTTGGTATATGAGTGATCCGATGAGACAGATGTCTTGTGAAAAATATCTACAACTACACGGTCCTAATTTTGTTCCTAGTGATAGATCGCAAATCGCATTTATGGAACACTCTATCTTATTTGAACAGACTATCTTATTAAAAACATATTGGAATCTATATTCTTTATTTGTTTTGCTAAAGGAAAAAAATATTGAAGTATATTTTAGATGTTGGATACGAGATTTCCATGATAAAATAAAACCACTGTTAGAAAAATTTGATTTTAAAGAAATAGGTAATATGAAAGATATAGACTTAGCAAGGGACGATATGCACAAGGGAATTCTTTCCCATAAGCAATTTGCAGAACATATATTAGGAATTATAAATGAAAATTAAGATATTGGCAGAATTCCAAAAAACCCAACTGTTTAGAGACAATATGAGTGTAGGTTGGCAACTAGAAAACGATAATGTAATCGATGATAATAATAAATTCCATTTTTTTAAATATCTAGAAGTTGATACTACTTGGGATTTTGAAAGGAATGTCAGTTATATATTTCCTATATTTTTAGAATATCAAAGCAAATTTATCAATGAATTAGTTAAGTTTGTTGAAGACTATATAGAGCTGTTTACTAATAGGAAACTGGTTCCGGTTTTTCTAGATCCTCTAGAAGGTAATGCTAACATGGCATACATAGTTGACTATTTTGTTAATTATTTCCACACGTCGATCCCCACTTATTATATAAGCAGCGATCATAAACTAAAAAATAGGACTAATCTTTTTAAATTCCTTTACGTAGAGCAGTGGCAGCAACACCTTGACGCACAAGATATACTAACAAAATATACACCAGGAAAAGATTATATAAACCTCAACAGGATGCCTCGACTCCATAGATGTATATTGATGCAAAAGATAATAGATAATAATCTATTGAGGAATGGATACAATACTTGGGCAAATGCCAATTGGAAAGACTCATTACAATCTAACAGATTATTCGAGAGATTTAAAATGAATAATCCAGATACTACAATAGCTAACCAAACATATGATACATTAGATTTTGAAGATATAGGCAGTGCTAATCCTACAGCAAAAACACCAATGCGCTTCTGCGAAAATTCATTTATCTATATCGTTACCGAAACTCATGTAGATAACGAAAGTTTTTTTATAAGTGAAAAATCATATAAGCCGATTAGCATAGGTATGCCCTTTATGATATTAGGAAATCCTGGAACACTAGAATTTCTCAGAGAGAAAGGTTATGTTACTTTTTCAGATTGGATAGATGAGAGTTATGATTGTAATATTCCATTAGAAAAAAGAATAGCTATTATGATAGAAAATCTACGCACAATAGCTAAAATGGACGATTTAACAAAAATCAATGTTAGAAAAGAAATGGAAAAGATCTGCAAGCACAACTTAGATCTGTATAGGTTGCTCAATAAGAAGAATAATTTTATTGAAAATTTAAAACTTATTGAAAGAAATATGGTTAGATTAGAGGAAAGAAGCAGCTAAATCACTTCTTTCCTCTAAGGAATTTTTTAGTAGATTTCTCTACATCTTTTTTCATCTGAGGTATATCTAACTGAAAATCAACGTTAGCTATATTCTTTTCATAATTATTAAAAAGTTCTGTAAGTTCTTTAGGCAGATTGCCTTTCATTACTTCTCGATCTCTCTTTTTAATAATTACATTCCATTGATTGCCATCCTTAAAAGTTATTACAACATTATGTAAATAATCTAAAGGTATGGACGATAGGTCTATGTCAGCAAATATCTCAGGCCATTGATCAATTATATTCTGATTTAGTTGTTTTTTGTTTGGACTTGGCACTGATTTTCTTCTTAGGGGCTTCTAACTCGTCAGCCATTTTCTGTAACTTAGCAGCTTCTAGAAGAAGTTTTTCTGCTTCGCCTCTTAGATCAGCAGGTGATGATTTAGCAACTGTTGGAGATTCCCTAGGAATTTCAGGATACTCTTTCTGCTTCTCAGCAACTCGAGGATGATTGCCAGAATGATCCTTTACAGAGATATCTTGTACATTTGTCTTTCTCTGCATATGAGGCATATCACTCTTGATAGAAAGTTCGTCTAATGTTACGCCCTTCTGTTCAGCGATCATTACATTTATTTCATCTAAGCTAACCTCGTCACTCATAGTTGGAGTCATTACAACGTCCTTGGTATCTACTCTACGTAGCTTTCCTTGTAAGTGTAATGATTCTAAAATATTAGATCCATCTTGGAAATAGCGATTAGATAAATGGTCACCTAGCTCGTTAGCCTGCTGACCGAGAGAAGATTCAACTTCACTCATTAGCGTGTTATGGTGTTGTTCACTGAGACTAGCAGTTCCTACTACTAGTGCTCCGAAAGCATCGCCGGGGAGTGTGCGATACACGACGCACACCTTAGCCCCATTATGCTTCATTTTTCCAACGTGTTTAAGCATTGTCTGCTGGTGCTTTCTGTGCAGCAGTTGCAGCAGTTAGAAACACATCGATCTTGCTGTATACAGTGCCAACGGCTACCATTTCGTTTGGCTTAAATGCGCCACGCTGACTAGCAACATCAATGATTGATCTAACAGCAGCTAAATCATTAATAGTAAGTTCTCCACTAGCAGCATCGGTTGGCTTATTTTGTTCAATATTTGTGTCGTCCATAATGGTCTCCTTTTCGACTATACTACTTAATCTAAAAAGAAAACCCTATACCTTATTTTTGGCCGTATACGGACAAGACAATAAAAATATAGTGGCTTCCTTTGGATCTTCAAATGCTACTATTTCTTTTGAAACTAATCGATTGTTTTCTAACTGTATATCTTCACCTAGAAAATATCTACCCTTTAGTTTTAGGGTTATCCAGTCGTTTATTGGTTTTTTGTAATTGCCGGTTATGTGTATAGGTTCGAGGTGAGGAGAGAGGAAGTTTAACCTCCTCTTCTCCAATATATCTAGAGGATTAAGTGTAATGTCCTTCATTCTTTGAACTCGTAGTGACTGTACGCACCAAACGGCGGAGTAATAGTTTCGTTACCGTGGATGATAAACACTGTGTCGCAATAGTCTTCATCACCCCAGCTGCTCCAAGGCATACCGTCAGTAAACATGATAAATTTCTTTGGAACAAAGTTTTCGTCTTTCATAAACGTCCAGTTAGCATCAAAGTCTGTGCCACCGCCACCTTTGAGTTCGTATGTTTCAAACTCGCTAATAGTATCAGCAGTAATATCGACTGGATTATAAATTGCAGTATCAAAACACCATAGTTTAATATGGAAGTCCTTAAACTGATCCATAATACCTTGTACCTCGCTAAGGAAGTCTCGACCTTGTTTATTGCTAATAGAGCCGCTCATATCAATAGCAATAGCAACATCGATAGTTTGATCATAATTCATACCAGGCAATACAGCACCAGTATGCCATCCCTTGCGGCTAGGACGCATCCAAGTATAATCGCTACGGATAGTTGACTGGATCTGCTGACGAAGCAATTCACGCCAGTTAATCTTTGGCTCTGTAAGTTCTTGGATCATACGACGGACACCTGCAGGAATGTTACCAGCACCTGCAGATTGTGCAGCACTAATCATTGCTTCTTTCATCTCATCGCGGATTTTACGTAGCTCTTCTTTAGAATAGGGTTTCTTCTTGCCACCCTTACCATCTGGTCCGCCGTCTTTCTCAGGATCAAGATGTTGATCAAGCAATTCACCAAGTGATTGTAACTGCTGGAGATCATACTTCTCAAAAATGATGTCGTAGATTTCCTCAGCACTCTTGCCGCGATATTTGTTGTCTTGGAAGATTTTAACCTGTGTAATCTTGTCACCAATCTTATCATCAACGAGGATTTGATTGATAGCATAGTCAGCTGCAATATTCCAGATGTCAGGATCTCGACTGTCCCGCCGCCCCATATGATCGAACACATTATGTAGTACTTCATGAGCAAACAAAAATTCAGTTTGTTTAGGACTTAGCTTGTCAATAAACTTAGTATCAAAATAGAAATGACGACCATCAGTCGCCGCTGTATTAATACGTGGATCGTCTGTACAGTCTACCATTTTCAAACGTGTAGCGAGATTACCAAAAAAACTATGACGCAACAAAAGGCCTACGCGGCTAGTGATTAGTTTCTCTTCATATTTACGGACGTCTCGGCGTTCAGCTACTGCGGTTGTCATTTCTTGCTCCTGTGTTATGTATATATAATAGCACAGTTAACTGGATTGTCAACTGTGCTATTTGAACTATTACTGATTGGCAGCGATAACATACTTGCCAAAGCGATCGTGAAACTCATCAAAGTTCTTAAGTTTGCTAGGATCTAGTGGCAAGTCGTAGTTAGTAAGTGCAATCTTAGCACCCATGACAGTGAGTTCAGTCTCAAAATTATCCATCATAAAGCGGAAAAAATTGTCTGCCATTTCGTCCCAGTTCTTAACTTTCTTCTCAGCGCCGTCCTTAAGCTCATAGCACATAGACACAGTAAGTGAATACATTGCTGAGATTTCTTTAACCTTAAGCTCCTTAACCTTACCTGCCAAGATGTCGCTTGGGTTAGGCATACGGCTTGCAACCTTGCGATGCGCCATAAACTTAACACCAGTACCTTCACCAACAGCACCGCTTACAAGATCTGATAGTGTGCCTTCGTTGATGTCATCTTCGAGCAACTCGCTAACAAAGCTCCACGAACGCGGAGTAGCAAATGAACGGCTAGCAGTCTTGGGATCAAAGTCATACAAATCCTGTTTGGCAAAGCTAATATAACCAACGACATCCTTGTGGATGTTGTTGTTAATAGCCCACTGAAACCAATCTTCAAAATCTACACGTAGTTCAAGATGTACAAAGCGATTAGCAAGCGGAGCAGGCATACGGTAAGTAACACCCTTATCTGCCTCACGGTTACCAGCAGCAACAACGATTACATTCTTTGGAAGGTGATATGTACCAACGCGGCGGTTGAGGATAAGTTGATAAGCAGCCGCTTGTACGCTCGGCGGTGCTGAGTTCATTTCATCTAGGAACAAAATAACATTTTTGTACTTAGAAGCAAATTCCTCAGTAGGCAATTCTACAGGTGGAGCCCAGCTCATTGTATTATCATTAGCATTAAAATAAGGGATACCCTTAATATCTGTAGGTTCCCACAAAGAAAGTCGGACGTCAATAACATAAGAGTCCATCTCATCACCTAGCTGATGTACTGCATCGGATTTACCGATACCTGGGGGTCCCCAAATAAACACTGGACGTTTTTTCTTGAATGCATGACGCAATGCTGCTTTGGCGCCATTGATGCTAACTGTACGTGTGCTAAAATCTGACATTGTGTTTGCTCCTCTGCGTTAATGTCTATATATACATAATAGCAGAATATACAAGTACGTCAACGGTTAATCAGGATTTAATTGTCTCTGCCTTGCCAAAGCTTTAGCAGTTCCATATTTTCTTATGTCGCCTGAGAAAAGCAATAGCTCACACGCCCGCCTTTCATTAAACAGGATGATTTCTTTTTTAGTAAAGTAGTGAGGGCAATCTAGATATTGATCCATAAACAATATCACTTGCGTAGTCCATTCAAAGTCTTTGGGCAACGGTACTTTGTAACTTTTTAATTTTATCGTGTTAGACAGGAAGTCGTAGCCTTCCTGTGTGAGACTAAATCCACTATCTAATTTCTTTCGGGGATTCTTCCACCAAGCAAACATCATCTTCTTCACGTCTTCTTCGCCACTCGGAAGATCGGCTTGTTTTAAGAAAATAGCAGTGAGAGTTTTTTTTAAGTCTGCCATTCCATTATCTCTCCGCTTGTTAGTTTGACAACTTTGAAATCTTCTGATTTAAAAAGATGATTCAATTTTTTTGCTAGATTGATAGCGTGACCTGGATTACTGAAACTAGTCTTTTTATATTTAGGTCCTGGATAGTTGCTTACTAAACTGCTGCTTTTGAGATTGAAAGGTTTTTCTTGGAAGAACACAGCCCATATGGCATCTGCTTCGAGGATCTGCTCTACTTTATAAGTTTTTTTATTAGCATACTCTAATATCACAGTGGGTTTTGGTCGACTCATAAGCATATTTATCGCTTATCGTCGAATCCTCCCCCGTCCATCGCCACTACAATAGTATCATCTTGTGCAGTTTTCTTAACATCCTGCACCTGATTCTTGTCCAAAAGCTGCAAAACTACAAGATTTAAGTTATAAACTAGTGCTTCTGCTTCAAAAATAGGCATGGTAATGTTTTTTTGATTAGATCTGCTAGCAGTTCTTACCTTTTTAACAAAATCCTCTAATATAGCTATCGATATCCTATCGGTTGACATTAGCTATTTCCTGTTTTAACTCAATCTCGGTCTTAAATGGGCCTCTAGACTCGTATCTCTGCACTGTTATTAGTTTAGGACAGAAACTTTTAACCCATCCCTTGTCAAACTTGATTGCATAGTAGCCAGCACAATAAACGCTCTTGCTAGCATCACTTTTAGTAAACAGAGGAAGTTTTTTCTTTACATCATACATTGGGTTATGCGGCTCGCAATTAGTAGCAAAGCCATATATTTCGTTAGGGGCTGTCTTCTTTTCTTTAGTAGTACTAACAAAAAAGTTCTTACCAAATCGCTTTTCTATGCTCTTGATATCTTTAAAAACACTAGCATCTTGCTTGCTAGACAAAACAAATTTGTCTGTTTCATCTTTTTGCAAGATTCCAACCTTGATACCGTTATTCTCTAGTATCCAAAATTTTCCATCAATTACTGGTTTAGCTTTCATATCCATTTTCTTACTCCGGGTATTTTGCATTTAATGGCTCAGCATACGATTGTGCTTGTTCAGCCATTTTAACTAAGTCAAACAGTCCGCAAAACTTTAAAAATCTCATTCCTACTTGATCTACAGACTTTGGTATGCTGTTTGTCTTAATAGTTTCTACGATAATAGCCTTAATATCATCAGGCTGTGCCTTGAGATCAATTAATTGCCGATTGCGTTCGTAATCATCAAGCACACGATGTTCTTCACCATTGTGATCTACCCAACGCTGCAACATCATGTTGTTCCAAGCAAATCCTTTGTTCTTACGATCCTCGTATGCTTCTTCAAGTTTGTTCTTTCTTACTTTAGGAAACGCACTAAACACATTATCAGTAGGATCCCCACGCATACACTTCTCAAAAAGAAGCCAATCAGGGTTAGGAATAACTTTTGGTTCCTTCGTCTTATTGTCAATGACACGTTTGCCCTTCTTGTCAAAAATGCCTTCGTGCGTAGTTGTTGTTTCCATAACCCCGTTGTATTGCTTAACATTTGGTGCAATAAGCTGGACAAAATCACTGTCTGTAGAAATAATGATGTGACTATCATTGGGATGGCTTTCAATCCATCCTGCGATAAGGTCATCTGCTTCGAGTCTTGGGTTTTGTAAGACAGTACAGTTAGTCTTTTCATTGATAAACTCCTTGAGCTTGTCAAAGGTTTCCCAAAACATCTTATCTTCCTCAGCTTCTTTCTCAGTAAGAGCTGCTCGGGCCTCTGTTCGGTTACGCTTATATGGTGCATAGTAATCCTTACGCCAACTACGTCCTTCTAAACAAAAAACCACGTGATCACCCTTGAAGTCTTGCCAAGCCTTCTTAATGCTCGAGAGTGTTACGTGTAATGCCATACCAATCTTTTCATCTGCGTTACCACGTACAACATGGCGAGCACGGAAAAAACAATTAGCGGTGTCTACGATGATATAGTTCATACGATCCTGATCTCTTGTTCGAGTTGATTTTCACTTGCGATAGATTGACAAAGAGCCTTAAACCACTTGTCTACTATCTCTTCGTCTGTATTACCAGTATACCCTGCTTTCTTTAAATCGTCAAGGAAAAATTCATTCCAATCTAATTCAAAGAACCCATTACTGGGATTTCCTCTATCAACTTGTGTATCTAACACTTTGATATAAGGTAACTTTTTCATAGTTGCTATTTCTTTTTCAGTTATTTCTTTTTTGGGTTCATTAGAACTCAAAGTTTTCTTAAAAGGAAAAAAATTCCAAGCCATTGTCTATCTCCTTATGCTAAACTAGCATATAAATGTATCTGTAGATTCAGTATGAATCCATTCTTAGCACAATACTGTGCTGCGTATTCGTGATTTATTTGATTAGCCTTCATATCCAGCAGGCCTTCTTCCCAAAAGCTGATCACTTCATCAACAGCACTACGCTCTTCTATACTAATGCTATTCTTCTCACTGCGGATCTGCTTGCTTTTCTGTGGTTCTCTATTGTAAATGTTCATTGGGCTAATAAACACTTTCTTACCAGCTAGCGCATATTCGTGTGCCCAGTCCGGGATCTCGCTGTATGGACTATCTTGATTTGCGTTCATTACAAACTTTAAACAATCAGCACGATCTAATACATCGGTGTTAGGCTTGAGATACTTTACAGGTTTACCATCCTTTTCTAAACATTTTGGACTACAAACTAGAGTTGTACGTTCCGGTAGATCTTGCCATACGGTACCGTTGCTTTCGATCTGTGTCCAAGCAAAGTGACCTTCCATACGTCCAAGGAATACGCTAAGATTCTTCTGTAGCATAGGTTCGCCGCCAGTAACTACTAGTCCAATCTTCTGTTCAGCCCACTCTGGAACATAACCGTCAAAATACTCACGTAAGACATTTCCGATACGGAAATCAATCTCGTCAAAAGTTAGCCAGTCTCCCCCATCGAAATAAGTATCGCAAAAACTACAAGCCAAATTGCACTTAGCCAAACGAACAAATACTGCGGGTTCTCCACGATACGGGCCTTCTCCCTGTAGTGTATAAAAAATACTGGTGATAAAGAGCTTATCACCAGCATCGTTGAAATATTTCTGTCCGACGATCTCATTTTTTCCAAACATTTAATTTTCCTATTATTAAGTATACTACGTTCTTCAAGACTTGTCAACTACGTTCCCAAGGAAAAACGATCCAAACATCTTTCTCTGCTTTATTAATCTCTAGAAATGTATAATCTACAGTTTCATTGCTAGCTAGATTGTTTACTAGGGTAGCAAATCTAACGTTATTACCCCATACTTTCTTCCAACTATCTTCGTTTGGTAAACAAGTACTTTGCCAGTCTTTCTTAATCCAAGCAATCGTGTCGCCGCTATCATTAATATCGTCTACTATGAGTATATTTTTTTGGAACTGTGAATCCCATCGACTTTTGATTAGATCACGCTTTTCATCTGGAACATAGCCAAATGCATCTTCACTCATCCAGCAATTACTTTCACTATCCCCTCCATCTCTAAGAGAGACGTGCAAGGCGTGCATTGGAACATTTAGCATATGACTTAACATTACTGCAGGAGTAAGTCCACCGCGAGTGATACCAACAATATAGTCGGGCATAAACCCGCTTTTCAAAATATCAATCGAAAGAGAATAACAAGTCTTTTCTACCTGATTCCATTCTAGATATAGTTTATTTGTCATCCTTTGTCTCCTCTTGTAGCATAGCTTCTATGAGTTTATAGTGATCATATGCCTTTTTTAAGGCGGCATATTTCTCATGCTTTTCAAAATCTGGAACTAATATGAGTAAACGTTCGCGCATTGTCTTCATCATATCTGCTAATTCATCTAGGTTGATCTCATTTTTATCTGTAGTAATGATAGGATTCTTGCCAGTGATCTTAAGATTAGCGTTAAAATTATTAGACTGTGTCCAACCAATATTATTAGTAGTAGTTATGGGAGTAGAATAATATCCAGTTCCTCCTGTAGTAATTGTAGTTACAGGCCCCGGCGGCGTTGCTCCATAACCTGGAAGATACCCGTATCCCATACTACCACCTCCACCTCCAGCACCTGTTACGAGGTAGCTACCGCTACTGCCGACACCGGGAGGTGGAATTGTTACAGTACTTGTTGTTATCGTCATCTGCAGGCAAATCCTTGTTGTAATTTAACATTTTCAAAAAATTCATTCTTAGTAGCTGGGTCGTTATAAAATGCACCACGTAATACTGTAGTTTGTGTAAGGCTACTCTTTGCCATGATGCCTCGATTTTCGCAACACCCGTGTTGTGCTTGGATATAGACTGCTACGTTATCGCTGCCTGTTGCCTTTTGGATTTCGCGGGCGATATCATTGCAAAGTTCTTCCTGTAGTGTGCCGCGGCGAGCGCACCATTGAGCAATCCTAGTATACTTACTAAGCCCAATGAGCTTCTGTGCAGCAATGATGCCGATGTAGGCCACTCCAGTAACAGGCTGATGATGATGACTACACATACTGCGCAATTCACTGCGCACAACCAACATACCTTCATATCGATCATTCCCGTCGTTTGGAAAAGCAGTAGCGTCTGGCGCCGGAGCATATCTACCACTCATTACTTCATTGAAGTACATTTTAGCAAGACGCCTTGCTGTGCCTTTGCTATTAGGATCATTTTCACGATCGATCACTAATGCATCTAATACCTTTTCAAATGCTAATGTTGTTTCATCAATCAATTGGTCGAATTCTTCAAAATGAATATACTCTGAGATATTATCTCCAGCCCAATACCGACCGTTATTAGACTTAATACGATTACGAATAGTTTCTGAAATGCTCAATTTTAATCTCCGATGTTAAAGCAGTGGATTGCTAAAGTTTTATTATAGATTATTTAGGTCGTAGAGTCAACTATTGCTTTATATAATTCACTTCCATTAAAAAATTTAGTTCCAACAGTTGCCGCTGTTTCTTTAGCAGCCATCGGCATGACTGGACTATTGTTCTTCATTATGCGATGGATGATATCCATTAGTTCTGTCTTATGCTTTGAATAGCTGTCAAAACTCTCAGTCCACTCACTTGGATAAAGTGCCTTATCTGGCCACATTTCTGAATACGAAAGTCTATCTGGCATTAGCGGATATGTTCCAACTAGCGCACCTTCGTATACTGAGATACCCAGGGTTTCTTGTAGATTAGCACTAAACACGATCTTGCTTTCTGCAAGATGTGTATGGTATTCGTCTTTGGTTAATTTATGATCCTGCGCGATAAACCATTCATACTCGGGCATATTAGTTGCAAGATCGCGGAAGATTTCTACCTGTTTCTCCGGAGCCAAGCGATGTGGAAATATAATCTTGTCTTTCTTAGCATTATTATAATGAGATAACACATCCTTCATATACTCCATGGGCCACCCAACGATTTTAATGTTAGGTTCGTTTGGATAAGTTGAAGTTCCCCATTCATCAAGTTCGTCATCTCCAAATAATACTTCAACATCAAATAGATTACGTAAAAACATATTAGCGTGGAATCTTGTAGCAAAGAAGTTATCATTATAGCAATAGAACATACTAGACTCAGCGTTGCGCACCCAGGGAGTATCTCCAATTAACCGACCAAGGAAGTCTTGAGGATCATAACTACCGGCATGCCACATCCCCCCGATATTGATCTTGATACCAAGCAGCTCTGCCATATACTTTAATTGTATAACGGTTGGGTTCCAAGCATCGGTATAGAGGAAATAATCGCCATCCTTAATATCTCCTCCTGCAAATAGATTTGATATCTTAAGCATCTGTTGGCTTTTGTAATTATTAGTGCCAGCAAAGTTTAAAAATGCTCCAGGCGTTGTTGCTTGTGGAACACTTCCACCGGATATAACAACAACATCTAACCCACTATCTTGCATCTGTTGCGGAAGATAGTCTTTCCATTGCTTAGTGTAACGTGTATCAACTGCTTCAAGATCTACTAGATATACGGTCATCGTTAGCTTTCCTAATCTGCTCTTCGATATAATCTTCTAATTGTTTCATTTCTACTGGATTTCGCGCAACAATCTCGTCAAGGACATCGTTCAATTCTGCTAGACTCCTCCGCCGCAGGCTGTTCTGTGGTATCGTCGGGTTTCTTTTCCCTGATGATGATTGAACCATTATCTTGCACATCCCAAAAAATATCTGTACCCTCGCTCCAGCCCATCTGATTTAATAGATCAACCGGAAACGGAAGAAGTAATTCTCCCGTCTCTGGGTCTTGTTCTAAAGTAACCGCCCAGCTCTTAGTGTCGTTTTGCGGTGTTGAAGGCACGTCGGTCTTCCTTCCAGTTGTTAACTACACGCTGCCCTTGCTTATAACGATTGTACTGCCCCCATGGGGTACGTGCGTCATAAAGATGAGCTTCGTTAAATACGTGACCGAAATCCTTACAGAATTCTCTGTATGTGTCTAGGTCGTCAAAAATCTTATTAATTTCTGGATACTTATATGCCATTTTTATTTTCCCTGTTAAAATTTAATAAAGGTGCCGTTTTCGCCATCTTCACTGACATCAATCCAAATTTCTCTATCTGGATAGTTTGTAATGATTACGTTATATAGTTCCTCTGCGATCATTTCGCAGCTCTTGTAATCGAGATTTAGAACTTGATCTACACTGTAGAGGCGTTGCATCCAACGCTTGAATTGGATAAACTCAACATCTCGATCATCATGGAACACTTCGAGATAAACCTTAAAGTGGAAGATATGACGATGCGGACTAGCTAAGAAACTAACATCATCCCAACTGCCTGTTGCTAGTTTAGGATCTGTTGCTGCTGCTGGATAACGATGTACGCCTTCCTGAGTAAAGGTAACCCAGATCATTTTCTTTGGTCGTATGTCCTGCTTGATTATCATTGATGCTCTTCCTCTTGTTCTACATATTTCTTATAGATAGTCCAAAGCTTCCAATCAATAGCTTCTAGCAATTCAATCATACGCTGTGTATCAGTTTGTTCTGTCTTTCCAACAGTTACTCCGTCTACAATCTTTTGTTCTTTAGGGTTAACTTCTGTTAACCCTTCCATTACAGCTGCGGTTGCTTTCTTAGCCATTTATTTCATCTTCCTTCTTATTATATAATATATGAGCCTCGGTATACTTGTCAATCACTCTTTTGAGATTAATAATCTCGTCGTGGTTGGGGATAACATCGTGCCACCCTAAGTTTTCGCCTCCAAATAGGTATAGCGTTGCTGCTTTTAAACGAGCCCAGAATCCCAAATGGCGATCTGCTTGCAGCTCAAAAAACAACTCCGGAGCATCATCTGCCATCCAGTCATAAAGCGAAACTCGCATTATGTGATATGGTGAATGACACTGGCAACCGATATAGATAGTTTCGCTTGTATCTTCTGACATTTAATCTTCTCCTTAGATGATGCTGTCGTTTGTATATTCAGACCAATCAGTGAATACTTTTCGGTCCATTAGATTGTGTAGTGTGTGTACCCATACTCCAGGATTAGTAGAACGGAAATCTCTATCATCAATCTTTATAGTAGCATTATAATTTAGATTTGATATGTATGGAAGTTTAACAGATATCTGTGGAATGAATCTATCATACTCACAAGTAAACACTAGTGAATCACAGATGCTTTGATAGTCTACGATATCAAAATCCCAAGTAACCCAGAAATCTAATTTTAACAATTCGCAAATCATTGTTTCCCAGGATCCAATAGTTTCAATATTGAATGCAAAACTCTGATTAGCACCAATATAGATATGATCACAACGCCTACGTGTAGCCATTGCAACTATATCTTCTACAGGCTGTAATCCTACTACAAAAAGAGTTTTCCTACCAAACGCTGGAGTTTTCTCTACTTCGTCACCGACAAAGAAAACTACATTATCCTTTGTTCCCGTGGAGTATGGTCTTTCCATTTGTTGTTCCTAACTTCTTTTCAAATTCAAACATTTGTTCTTTGAGATGAAGTTTTTGACTCTTCATCTGCTGTATTTTTAAATCGTCTTCATGATGATTATATGCTTCTTCTATTTGTTTGTCAAGCAGATCGTGCTTGGATTTCAAACTTTCGTAATGCCCTTTTATCTTTTCTGGCGTACTCATTCAATCGACTCCTCTAGTTTGTCTAATAGTGATTCATCTAGGTCACTATCGTCTCGTTTATGTTCTGCCACATCTTCAAACACAAAATTCTTATTCACATAAGTTGAACTGTTGATTGTCTTTTTACCAGTAGCACCGCGTGTTCCGATAATCTTTAACCAAAACCTATTAAAGTTTTCAACTAATGCTAAAGCCTTATCCCTATCGTCAGTAGCAAATATACGATCTACTACATCACGGAAATATTCTCTATCATACGATTCAAAGTGTAACATATTTGGTACTATACTCTGATCATATTGTCTATTTGCTTCTTGTACTGCATTAATGTGCATCCATACATTATGTCCCATCTGTATAGCATAACTAAAACTATCCCAACTGGTTTTACCAATTTTTCCATTCTTGTTCGTGTCGCCGGGCTTATATATACAGACATCCTTGACTAAACAGAGATCACTGATTGGTGATTCTATAAACGTTTTAAAGATCTTGTCATTTATTACAACATCACTAAATTTACGGGTATCTAATGCGTATTTTCTATTATCAACACTAGGAACCATTCGATAGGTCCATTTCTTAAAATGTTCTATCTCGTTAGTAATATACAATTGGCCGTTTGCAGTTGCTAGGAAAGGACTAGCACAATCGAAGCTTACAGTAAATGTTGGGTTATGATGCTTTCGAACAGCACGTTGTATGTCTGTTAGCAAGCAAGCCCATTCTAGTTTGCTCGTACCTAGAAAATGCATCCAATCTTGCTTACCACTTTCCAGCAGCCCGTCAAACCGCATATTGACTAACATCTTCAGTGTTAGGTGTACATCACACATATTCTGACCACCCATAGACCAACCATTAAAATGGTTAGTGTATTGCTTAGGATCGCAATATTTCTTCATATGCTGATACCAATCGTCGGCTTCTGTATGATTTTCTCCCTGTAACACGTTTAAGAATTTACAATTACCGTTACGATTGTTAATAAAATAGTCGTTATTAATAAAGGTAGCATCAACTGCTTCGTTATATGAGGAGATGCCCGTCGCCTTCATTCCTGCAGGACTGCGGGCCACCCATGCAGGAATATCGAGGGTCATTCCATAATCCATCATATTATCCATCCAAGACAACACCTGGCTACGCTTTTTCATAGCTTTTGGGCAATTAGGATCTTTCCAATCACCTTCCCACACGCCCTTACCGATCTGGAATCCTCCACTATCACCAACTACGAGACTCGTACCGTCTCGCGGACGTTTGCGGAACATATCTTCTTTTTCTGATATCTTGTTAATATCAATCTCAGCGTGTCCTGCTGAATACAGCCCCCACTTATAATAGAAATAGCCTTTTTCTGGATCAAAAAAGTTTAATCCTTCAACACCTTGTGTAAATTGTGCAGGCAAACGAGCAGGATCTACATAGTTCCCGTATCGTTGCTTGCCAATAAATGTGCTATAAAAACTACTCACTGCAGGCAGGAATACAGCATAGTCGTTTTGTGTTGCAGTGAGATTCTTATTCATATTTTACCCCAATTAATTTTTAACCATATACGTTCCATAACATATTGTACTATTGCTAAAACAAAATGTATAGCAACTGCTTCTCCTAATCCTGTCCATACAGAAGTGATCAGTAGAGCTGCAATTCTATAGCATATTGTCCTAACAACAGTACGTAAATGTGTTTCCATTATTTTGTCATTGCTGGAATAAGATAATCATATTCAGTTAATCCGCTGTCAACATGGATTAGTGCAATACCATTGTCGCCAAACTTAATAGTCTTATCACCACTAAGGTTTAAGATGCTGATAAAGTGTGTGACTGGAAAGCTCCACGACTGCTTTAGCTTGCCTGTGATACCTGATTGGAAAACAAAACTGCCTTCGTGTGTGCTAGCATCACCAAATGAGATGTTTAACTGGTCTCCACTAGTTGAAACTAGGAACTTATTCTCTTCGTTGTGTGCTGCTGCTTGTAACTTGAGCCTATTAATACTAGAAACACTTGGCTGTACTTCAACTTGCCAAGTTGAGCCATTAAACATAGCCTTCTTTAGTTTTTCGTTGATTAGTTCCTGTCCCATAAGCCTGTAATCGTTTTTGAAATCGCCTGCTGCGTTTTCAAAGTGAATGGCGACTGGACGATTTTCATTATTTCGTATTTCCCAGACTACTTTGATCTCTTCACCTTCCTTATATTCGGGATTCTTGAGATGTAAGTCTAGCTTATTGAGATTTGGCATACCAAATGTACCCTTAAACTCGGGATAGGGATTCTTGGTCTTTGCGTTGATAATAACTGCTCGATTTTCTTCCATAGCATCGATTGCTGTACTAGCATCGTCGCCCGTAATGCGGATTAAGTCGATAAATCCCAATGAATGTGTATGTGCTACTAAGTCTTTAAGAATGTCTTTCATAATTTTCTCCATGTGTTTTTATTATACTTGATATTTGTTTGTTATACAAGAATTTTCTTATCGAATATTTAGGTTTGAAGCCTATGCTCTCTAAAACTTTTGTATAGGCTTTTGTATCCTTTCTTTCTCCGGGAGTATCGTATTTTACAGGTAATCCCTCTGGAGCTAGTTCTTTTATAAGTATATTTTCACCGGTACCTATATCCACTACACCACTAATATTGTAATCTAACAATTTAATGATAGCATCGCACACATCTTCTAAGTGTATAAAATCTCTAGTGTGATCGGTTACATATTCTAATGTACCATTTAATAGTTTGTCCATAAACATTCCTTGTCTCGGAATATCACTATAAACAGTATGGAATCTAAGCCCTAGACTCTTTTTTGGTGCTATTTCTTCTATCACTCTTTTAGAATTAGCATAAGGATTTAGATTAGGTTCATATACAGTACTACTGCTAGCGTATAATATCCTAGTATTAGGATATAAATCAAACAACCGTCGGGTAGCTTCTACGTTATTAATCCAATATTCACTTGGATTATTGAAACTATCCCTAACTCCACTCTTGCCTGCTAGATGTATTACTACATCTACCTCAAACTCTAGCTGACAAGTTAACATATCATTACCATCGGCTATATCGATACCTATAATACTATGTCCAAGATTATCCAATCTTTCGATTAGATGCGATCCTATGAACCCTTTGTGTCCTGTTAATAGTATTTTCATTCAAAGCTGAATAGTTTGTTAAATGTGTTTGTCTGTTCGGTGCTAATAATGTCCCAATCTAGAACACCTATTAGATTGTCTAGCTTGGCATCAATGATAGTGGCTTCCATTTCAGCATCGTCAAACGGTAAATCCTTGAACCACTGTGGTAATCTCAGCTCATCGACTGGATATGCTACACTAGTAAAGCCTATGGGATTGTTCTTTAGCTTACATACGATAACTTTAGCACCATCACTAATGTTAATAGCATAGTTGTCATTATACATACGCTTGAGTGTATTCCAATTAATAGATGCTCTGACGTGCCCAGGCATATTAGCCTTGCCTGCCTTGTCCTCTTTACGCATATATTCGGTGATATTGTTGGCTCTCTTGGGAGATCCTTTCTCCCAGCCAGGTCTATTCTTGAACTCAGTACGGAAATCAGTTATCATTTCCAGCACTTCTGCTTCTCCGTGACCGTTAAGCACCTTTTCTAGGATAGTACTAAGGAAGTTTTGGATGAATTCAGGAGTATCTGAGCGTTTTAGGTCTAGCCCCATGGCTTTGATCTTACCTGGCTTGCCTTCTGTGTCATATCTCTTGGAGTCTTTATCATAATATAGCACTGCATATCGCTTTTTAGTGATAAACAAGCCCTTGATAGCTACGATTTCACGTCCCGCCTTGATAACATCACCTCTACTCTTGGGGCAATGGAACGCATCTAACATAAACTTAGGGAATGTAGCATTTACTTCATCGGCGATCTGGTCATATAGCTGGATTACACTGTCTTTGCTCCACGGAATCAGTCCTTTTTCAATGTCCTTCTTTAGCACATTATAGGCACTGAAATAAACAGAGTCTGTATCTCCATAGATAATACTTTTACCGATATGATCAAAATTACCAGTTATGATCTCGTTTGTCTTACCTGCCATATGTCTAGCGATAGAACGACCGGTTAGCGTAGTACTCTGTCCGATTCTCTTATCAAAGAAGCGGCAACCAGGATTAAGGATTGCTCCGTACAAGCTATTAAGGTTAATCTTTTTGACTAACTGGCGCTTATCCCAGAACTCTTCCTCTATATAGTTGCCTGCATCCTTAGCTATCTTCAATTTAGCCTGTAATTCCTTACGTTCTGCATACCATCTCTTGAGCAATCCAGGTATAACTCCTTCAAACTCGTAAGTAAAGATAGTACCATTGGCACTTAGCATCCAGGGTTGATTGCTATCGTAGATCATTTTATAGATTTCAGCGCCGCTCATTACGACACTTTCACCGTTTTCCCAATCAACATGGAGATCTTTTGCTTTATCCTGGGTCATAACGTATTCGTATTCGAGAGAACCAAACATACCTTCCCAAGCAGCAGCAAAGCTTTTCTTATGTACAGTCATCTGTTCTTCGATATAAGCGTCAGTATAATTTGGTCTTACTTGCCCGATAATAGATTCAGGAGCCATGTTAAGTGCTCTAATCGCACTTGGATAGAGACTGTTCAAATCCATAGACCCGATCCAATCATGAAGACCTTTCTTTGGATACGCAACATACGCTCCGGCTGCTTGAGTGCTTTCGCTTTCATCACGTTTTGGACGATTAGGAACAACTAATCCTCTACGATGTGCTTCATTAATGATAGCTTGTTCAGTAACAGCAACAGCACCCATAGTAGTCTGTAGCAGAACTGTATTTGCGTGTGCAAGCTCGTTACTAAGATCAATAAACTTCAACTTATCGTCTAGTTTATTTAATAGTGCTGTATCTTGTCTGTTATATTCGATAAACTTGCGGAAGTCATTGTTATATAAGCTATCTAACGTACCCTCATAGACAGTTTTCTTCTCACCAATCTCCATTTCACCGATAGCATCAAGTCGATAAGTGTGCCGTTCTTCGTAAGTATACTTGCGATATAGTTCAAGACTATCGAGATGCACTCTACCAACTAGGTCGTACGTAATAAGTTGGCGACCGTATTTCTCGAACTCGCGTTTCTTAGGATATTGATTCCATAAACAGAAACGTCTTGTATCGTCTTTGCTTAGTACTCTTGCTACGCGATTAACAGTATAGGGGATATCATATCCTTCACTATTCCAGCCTGTTAATATATCAGCATCTTCGATCAGATCTAGGAAAGTTTCCAGCATATCTGCTTCGTCTTCGAAGAGAAAACAGTCAGTAAATTCCTCACAGAGCTTCTTGGCATCGTCGATCTTAACCTTTTTTGGAGGTACAGCTAGCGTTACTAGACGATTTAGCCATTTGAGATGTATAGAGATAGCAGTGATTCCCATAAAAGGATCGCTGGGATCAGCAAATCCTCTTTCGGGATCAAAGTCTGTTTCAATATCGAAGAACGCTATGTTTAGTTTGGGAGCATCAAGATTGAGATAATTCTCTTCTAAACAGCGGAATGCTGGATTAATATCGCTTTCATAAAGCCTTTTACCGCTATGGATCTTGAGTTCTTTGTGGAAATCTTTTTGATTCCTAGCAACAATCTTGCTAAGTTTCTCCCCATAGACACTATCGTGCTTCCCCTTAGGATCCGGATAATAAATCACATACTTCGCAGGATATTCTCTAAACTGCCTCTTACCATCTTTACGTTCAACTACTTTAACTAGATCGTTATCTCGATCGTATAATGCATCTACATAACTCATATCCATCCCTTCGCAACACAGAATCCAAATATATTAGCACAGCTAAAGTAAAATGTCAACACCATTACCCAAGCTGCACCTCTGCGATAAGCTGCTACAACTTGACTGATACTACCTAAGAAGAACATAGGATAGACTACTGTCATATCTGGATGCCTTGCGTGTAATGCTAGCGTTAGAGATCCAGAAACAGTAAGTACAGCACTAAACATTTCTACGTAAAATGCTGTCTTATCTGAAGTGTAGCTGTTAATCCAAAAGTTTTTAATTTTTTGTATCAAACGTCTCGACCTGTAGTAACTAGGATAGTTTCGAGCTCATCATATTCTTCACTAGCCTTGGACCAGTTACGCTTGTGTGCGATGTTTACTGCTTTAGTGAGCAAGCCGGGCTTGATGTCGAGCTCTTCAGCGATAGCCTTGATAGTATCACGTAGCCCTCCCTTGAGATCGTCTACTTCTTGCAATACTTGTGATCCTTGATCGATCACACTGATAAGTTTGGCCTTTTCTTCGGGACCATAAATTCTGCTCATGTATTTCTCCTTATTTTAATAGTATATAGGAAAAAACAAAATAGTTCAAGCTTTTTATTTTTTAATTTCTGTGTAGCGCCTTATTGGATTAGTATCTTTGAGTTTATTTTCTGCAAAGTCTGCTAATCCTCTCGATCCTGCGCTCTGTGGATCTCTAAGCTGCTTACGGATATCCATAGTGGAATTGTTTGGTGTTATCGGATAATCGGAAGGTGCTTTTGCTGGGTCTAATATGTTATCAGTCATTTCCTAATCCACTTAACTTTCTAATCTTAGCAAGCTCTGTATCGTCACCTTGCTTGGTCATATATCTAACGATCTCGTTATATTTGTCCATACCTACGACTCCGTGCTGACTTAGCTTAGTGACGATTTCTGTCACATCGTGGATGTCAGCATCTTCTTTTATTTCCTCTCTAGCAAGCTCGAGTAATCTTATAAAGAGAGGAACATCGAGTCGTATAACGTCCATTTACTTGCCCTTTTTAGTAGGAGCTGGGTCGGGTTCAACAACAGGATCTGGTTCGATCACTTCAACTACTGGTGCAATAACTTCAGTTAACCAACTAATCTGACTTCCGAGTGAGTTCGGTGATATCAATATCATCTGTCCATTATAATTAATTATATTCACCATACCATGAGATAATCTAGCACATTTATCTAGTGCTTCATTCATATCTGTTAAACCTACTATATAGTAGTGGGTATGTGAAGGGAACATCGCGTCCAATTCTTCGTATAATGCCATTCTAAGTCTCCTTTAATATATTTATTCTAGTTCCAGAACTGTATTGGAGGTGTTGATTTAAACGTAGGGTCAAATATACCTTTTCCTAATGCAGCAGTAGTAAATTTTAATACTGGAGCTTGGGTATCTATGTACTTGACTTTTTCGGACATTCCTTGTACAAGATTATTAATAGGTCCAATATTATTAAAAATAGTACCGTATTTGTTTGGTAATATGCTGCTCCAGTATAACAATTCGCGGGCATTAACTGGGCCTGCTGCTGTTCTTACAAGACTTTGTGGTATTACTTCCGGATCCCATAACTGTACGGCCCATGTATTAGCCGTATTTAGATTTGAAACATATGATGATAAAATTGTTAAGTTTAAAGGACCTGGAGCATTAGTAGAAACAGTAGAAAATACTGGATTACTAATAGTACTATTTAAACTCGAGTTATCAATGATCGTAGCATTTTGTAATGTTAATAATTTTACATCGGCTGCTGTAGCACCTTGGCTTGTAGTTGTTATAGTTGCAGGTGGAGTAAACACTTGTGTACCTAATACAGTAGCAGTAGTTGAATATCCAGTAGGTACTGACCCATTTATAAACCTAATATTAGACATAAATCCATTAAAGAATGGAGCCACTAAGTTTGTTGAAGCACCGATGTATATTGAACCACTTGCTGTTGTAAGTGCCTGTCCAGAACCTGTAGTTAACGCAGTAAAATAATAATTGTTCATATTACCGTTAATGAACGATCTCATTGCTCCTGTGCTATCTCTTGTTACTGCTATATGTGTCCATTGGCTTAACGGGATATACGAATTACTACTAGTATTAGCAAACATGTTGTATGTGCCACCCTGCCCAGTACCTGAGATACCAAATTGTGGATATGCACCAGCACCTGCGTTACTAAAAAATAATCCCCATGTCGGTCCACTGCCACCGTAGGGCCAATTCAAATCTATAATTGCTGATCCAGCAGTGGAATTTGTAGTATAGATCCATACTTCTAATGAAAACGCACCACCAGCAGGAATGCTCCATGCACTATTATATGGAACAGTTAGATATTGACTGGTACCATTAAATGAGACACTATAAGTAGTCGTTGTAGTAGCAGCAACTACTGGTGCTAATGCTTGACAGTTTGTTGATATGTCAGTTAATAATAGATAATCATTTATTTTTGGAAGAGTTGATGTTATTGCTGTGGTAAGTACTGATACATTATTTCCATTTATTGATGTTGAAAATGAATTAAAAGAAACTGAATTTTTTGGACTAATTTGTCCAACAACAACATCGAAAGGATTAATCTTATCATACCAGTATTGGCTATCAATTATTGAAAGTTTATTGTCTAACAATAGAGGATTAGTTGATACAAATCGATTGCTTGGTAGATTAAGGTTTTTAATATTGCTAACAACAGTATTAGTTGTTAATTCTCTAGGCAATTCAAAAGGAATACGTGTTCCATATTTTGCTTTTACTAATAATGCGTAATAGTATCTCTCTCTAGGATTAGCTGGTGCTATATTGGTTATAACACTTGCTTGCTTAATTAAATCAATCTCCCACATCTGCATAGTCCAAGTATTGTTGATGTTTAGGTTAGTAATAGCAGATGATGAGACTGATATACCGTAAGCTAGGATACCGTAAGTATCACTTACTGTGCCTGATTGATCTGCTGTTAATGTGCTCGGAAAGGCTCTAACAGTAGATCCGTCTGTTAATTTTGTTGCTGGCCAAATAATTCTTATACCGCCATCAGCTCCGCTACCAGCAAATTGCAAACCGGTAAACCCTTGAGCGGCACCGCCTCCACCACCGCCGTATAATCCACCGTCTTGTCCGTTATTCTGTCCATTGGGCTTGCTGTTACCGCCGCCTAACCCGCCACTACCAGCACCACCTTGTGTGAGTGTGCTGCTAACACCTACTGCTGGA
>JGI24890J29729_1000023_pt1 | contig 158379 bp, 220 predicted proteins | sample FreactcultureFD7_FD_29729 | JGI IMG/M metagenome (IMG submission 29729) | reverse complement strand
TTGACAGGTGTAAAAGCTAGTTGTTCTATCTAAATTGTGATAAATAACTTAAATATATTAAGGAATTAAACATGGCAGTCTATAACATAGCATGTAACACTGTAAGCGGTGTAAGTGCAACACTAAACAGTACTAAAGTTAAAGTACTATCTAACGTGGCTGTTTACTATGCAGTTAGCAGTACTAGTACTCCTGTAGCATACACTACTGGCAATTGCAGTCTTATTCCAGCAAACACAATCCGTGATATTAACTGTGGTCCAGGCAATCTTGTTATTGATGCTAATACCAAAACAGTTATCAGCGGTGTAGGCCCACAGATTGCATTTATTAGCGCAACCGGCGCACCAGCAGGTGTAAACGTAACAGAGATTGGTTGGGTAGACTTTACAAAGGTAACTAACTAAAATGAATATTAGTGAAATCTTAAGAAAACTAGCAGACGTAATAGAACAAGGTAGTGAAGGTCAAGAAGCTCGTCCAGAAAACAGTGTACAACACGCAGAACTAGCACCAGTTGAAGCAGACAATACCGACAACACAGATTCAACTACAATGGTAGCTCCTCTACAACAAAAACTTGATTTACTAAAACAAGCTGTGCAAGGTGAACAAGAAGCATGCCCAACATGCGGCGCTAACCCATGTGGTTGTGAGGGCGAAGACGAATTATCATTTATCAAACGTGCAGCTGGCGTTCCTGTCGCAGTCATTGACGCTACAGCCGAAGATAACGACATAGGAGATTAGTCCTATGGCCAATCAAGCCGCCAAAATCAGCAGTGGTATAACACAAACACAATTCAGTAGCTACGTTGGCGACGTTGGACGCCTATTCTATAATCTTACCACAGGTGAACTGCGTCGTAGTGACGGCGTAACAGCTGGTGGAGTACCTGTTTATGTAGCTATGAGCTCGGCCAACATTGGTAACTTGCTTATCACTAATACCACAATTGGCACCTTAACTGCTAATGCCAATATAACGTTGGCAACCAGTGGCGTAGGGGGATCGATAAATGTCCAAGGTGAGTTGGTAGTTTATCAAGGCGGCAACATAGCAAATGTTATATTAGCCACCCTGCCCAACGGAACACTAAATTTTTATACTCCCAATCAAAATAGTCTCGACAGTGCTGTTGACATCATTGGAACACCCACTGGAGAAGTAGTACCACCAATCTTAACAGGTGTTATGTTACACGTCACTGGACAGCCCAGTCTTCCTAGTAGATTATACAACGATGGTATCAACAACTATGCTTTATTTGTTGGCCGTCGTGTTAACGGCACTGCTGGCGGTCCTACAGCGGTATCAGCTGGTGATGACATAGTGCGTTATGGCGCTAATCCATACAACAGCGCAGGCACATTCCCTACAGCTGGTGTAGCACGTATAGCTATGACAGCTACAGAAAACCAGACTGGCACCAGTCAAGGCAGTAATATCAACATTTGGACCACGGCCATTGGCACTGCGGTCATACAAAATACAGCAACCTTTGACAGCACTGGTTTAACTTTATCCGCTGGTCGAACTTTAACAACTCCTCGCGTGATATTCAATGATGGTGGAGTAAGATCCATATCAGGTGGTACTGCCGCAACTGTGGATTTCAGCACAGACAGCATGATACTTTGGTATGTTCCTAGTGGCACTGCCACAGTAACTTTGGCCAACTACACCGCAGGTGCTACAGTTAGACTACACATTAGATTGGGTGCTACTAGTCGTGACATCAATTATGGTGTCGCATTAGGTGATAACAGCACAACGGCCGCAACCAGCTTTAATGGTAGTGGTGGTGGTTCAACAGATATCAGCAACAGTACCATGCAGTTAGTATATACCTGCTACGATGGCACAGCGGCTAATACCTACGTAGCAGTCACTACAATTTAATCAAAACGCTTGACATTATATTAAGTATAGTGTTAAGCTGTCAATACTAACTCAATAAATAAATAAATTACTATGATATTTGGATTATTCGTTTTAGGCGTTGCCCTAACTATTTCAGCAGTAGCCGCATACTACAGTATAGCAGGCTTAACTGCTATCTTTGCCGCGGCTGTGGTACCTATTATCATTATGGGTGCTGCACTTGAACTAGGCAAAATTACAGCCACAGTTTGGTTACACAAGTACTGGCATCGTGTAAACATACAGTTTAAACTTTATCTTGTTCCAGCCATTATTGTGCTTATGCTGATTACCAGCATGGGTATCTTTGGTTTCTTATCTAAAGCACACATGGATCAAAACATTACGGTTGGTGATAGCTCAGCCCAAGTATCAATATTAGATGAAAAGATTAAAACAGAACAAGATAACATTGCCGCTAATAAAAAAGCCCTGCAACAAATGGATGCCCAAGTTGACCAAATGCTCGGACGTACCACAGACGATAAGGGTGCTAGTAAAGCTGTACAGGTACGTAAATCACAGGCCAAAGAACGTACTAGTATACAAGCAGACATTGGTCGATCACAAAAAACTATAGCCCAACTACAAGAAGAACGTGCTCCACTAGCGGCTAAAGCACGTAAGATTGAAGCAGAAGTTGGCCCGATTAAGTACATAGCGGCACTTATCTACGGTGATAACCCAGATGCTAACCTACTCGAACGTGCTGTACGTTGGGTAATTATCTTACTTGTATTTGTATTTGATCCTTTGGCACTTATCCTTATTTTAGCCGCAGAACAAACTATCATATGGTCACAAGAAGATAAAAAGAAGAAAGATATAGAAGATAAACAGCGTGAAGGCTGGCATCAAGAATGGGTTCCTGACACAGAAGCATGGCCCGAATGGGACGATCCTGCTATGGATGCAGTTAATGAAGAATTACTTCAAACAGTGCCCGCATACGAACCAGACGATGGCCCATTGAGTGACCAACAGATAGAAACTATTAAACAAGCAAGTGGCGTAGACCAAGACAAAACTACAGGCCAGTCGTTATTTGGCACAGAAGAAGGATTTTTTGAACGAGGCAAAGCTATAGCTAAACTACTAGATGCTTTCCAAAAGCCAGTAGAACCGGTAAAAGAAGCGCCTGCTGATGTGAATGGTATGCCCGCCGAAGACTTTATTAAAATTCTACATAGTAATGTGGCCCCAATTACACCAGCACCGTTAATACAACATGATCCAGAACCAATTGCACCAGCGTTTGTACCATTACAGCACAACGGTATCCATGACCCAGAACCAATTAACCTAGTGTCTATTCCGGATTTTGGTATTGTAGAAGACAATGATGCCACTGCGGTCAATGCAGGGTTTGGTACAGAGTTCCCAATTAACCCAACCAAAGGCGATATGTTCCTACGTGTAGACTACTTACCTAGTCGTCCATATAAATGGAATGGTATCAAATGGATTGAAGTAGACAAAACCAAGAGTGATAGTTTTGCCTACGATGAAGCATACATACAACATCTAATCGATAAGATTGACAGTGGCGAGTACGAAGTAGAAATGCTAACTCCAGCTGAGCAAGAGCAAATTCAAAGGTATCTAAATGGAAAATCAAACACTTAGTAGATTTATAACCTACCCAAGCACAGTAGAAAAAAGCAACAATCACACAGTACTCTTAATTGACAGTACAGAAGACGAACTAGCACAACTTGAACGATTTTTGAAGATAAGTGTGCAGAATTTTGACGTGTATTTGTATCAGGGCACCACAGGTGATTTAGAGTGGTTAAATCACATAAACCAAAATATTGATTATGTACTAATCAATGACACCAGCGAAGTTAAAATTACCCCAGGTGGCAATCGCTACCAATCTAACCCTGTTGAGTATTTTGAGCATTACGAACTTGACAAACAACCAGAAAACCAGGTATAATATTACTTTATTGTTAAATAATATACTAACATAATTAACCAAAGGACAATATGGCATTTGAAAATTCATTAAAAGGTAGCACAGTTTACGTTCGTAACGAAAACGTTGAACAGGCTATGCGCAAGTTTAAAAAGAAAATGATGGACAGTGGGCTGTTGCAAGAACTACGTGACCGTGAGTTTTACGAAAAACCAACAGCAGAGCGTAAGAAAAAAGCCGCGGCAGCTAAAAATCGTTGGAAAAAGAAAATTGCCAGCCAACAATTGCCTAAGAAGTTATATTAGTATATAATTAGTTTTTGTAGTGATAAATAATTTTATAGAGTGCCTAATTAGGGCTCTATATTAGATCTTGCTTAATAAAGGAGAAACTATATGTCTAAGATCATTGGTATTGACCTCGGCACCACTAACTCATGTGTCGCAATTCTTGAAAATAACAAACCAAAAGTAATTGAAAATAACGAAGGTGCTCGTACTACCCCTAGTATTGTTGCCTACGGCGATGAAATCATTGTAGGTGCGCCTGCTAAACGTCAAGCAGTTACTAACCCAAAAAATACAATCTATGCGGCTAAACGTCTAATTGGACGTAAGTTTGAAGAACAAGCTGTGCAAAAAGATATTGACCTAATGCCATACAAAATCGTTAAAAACTCCAACGGTGATGCTTGGGTAGAAGTAAACGGTGATAAACTAGCGCCACCACAAATCTCTGCGGAAGTTTTACGCAAGATGAAGAAAACTGCGGAAGACTATCTAGGATATGAAGTTACCCAGGCAGTTATTACAGTGCCAGCTTACTTCAACGATAGCCAACGTCAGGCTACTAAAGACGCAGGTACCATTGCAGGACTAGAAGTTCTACGTATTATCAATGAACCAACAGCGGCTGCACTTGCATTTGGTATGGACAAAGCTGATAAGAAAGATAAGAAAATTGCAGTGTATGACCTAGGTGGTGGTACATTTGACGTGAGTATTATTGAAATCTCAAACCTAGACGGTGAATTCCAATTTGAAGTATTATCAACCAATGGTGATACATTCCTAGGTGGTGAAGACTTTGACCAACGTATCATGGACTACATCATTGATGAGTTTATGAAAGAGTCTGGTGTTGATCTAAGCAAAGACACACTAAGTCTACAACGCCTTAAAGAAGCGGCTGAAAAAGCGAAGATTGAATTATCAAGTTCAGCTAGCACCACAGTTAATCTACCTTACATCACAGCTGATGCAACAGGTCCTAAACACTTAAACGTAACTATTACACGTAGTAAGTTTGAAGGGCTAGTAGAAGAACTAATCAATCGTAGTATCGAGCCATGTAAAGTTGCACTTAAAGATGCTAAACTTTCAGCTACGGACATTGACGATGTTATCTTAGTTGGTGGGCAAACACGTATGCCTAAGGTACAAGAAGAAGTTGAAAAACTTTTTGGCAAGGCTCCACGTAAAGACGTTAATCCAGACGAAGCAGTAGCAGTTGGTGCAGCTATCCAAGGTGCTGTCTTAGCAGGCGACAAAACAGACGTTCTATTACTAGACGTTACACCATTGTCACTAGGTATTGAAACAGTTGGTGGTGTTATGACTAAACTTATTAAAAAGAATACTACTATTCCTACTAAGGTTAGCCAAACATTCTCAACAGCGGATGACAACCAACCAGCTGTAACTGTGGCTATTGGTCAAGGTGAACGTGAGTTTATCAAAGACAACAAGCGACTTGGTGAATTCAACTTAGAAGGTATTGACCCAGCACCACGTGGTGTACCGGCAATTGAAATTACACTTGATATTGATGCTAATGGTATCTTAAAAGTAAGTGCTAAAGATAAGAAAACTGGCAAAGAAAACAAGATCACTATCAAAGCTAATTCAGGTTTAACTGAAGCTGAGATTGAGAAAATGGTACAAGATGCAGAAGCTAATAAAGAAGCTGATGCTAAACAACGTGAACTAGTAGATGCACGTAATCAAGCTGATCAACAGATCCACGGTATTAATAAAACACTTGGCGAGCATGGTGATAAACTTGAACAAGCTCAAGTTGACGCTATCAAAGATGCTGTTAAAGCATTAGAAACTGCTAAAGAAGGTGACGATGTAGCTGCTATCACTGAAGCTATTGCAGCTATTGCGGAACCAGCAACACCACTATTCCAAGCTATGCAAGCCGCCGAAGCCGCAAAGAATGCCACTGTTGAACCAGGTGCAACTACTGAAACTACAGCACAGGAAGGGGTAGTTGACGCTGAATTTACAGAAGTTAAAAAGGAGGACTAATCATGAACCAACGTGTTTATACAACATTAGACATTCCTGCTATCTATAAATTCGCTATCGGCTTCGATGGCTTGTTTGAACAACTACAGCATTTGGAACAACGTACCAAGGATAGTGGTTACCCACCATTCAATCTAATTAAACTAAACGAAACTAACTACGCTATTGAGTTAGCTGTAGCAGGGTTTGCTGAAAATGAATTAGATGTAGAAGTAGAAAACGGTGAGTTAGTTATCCGCGGCACTAACCAAGTAGTTGATATAGAAGAAGCCCTTGCGGAATTCAATGAAAATCCGGTTGAATACATTCATCGTGGTATTGCGGCTCGTGACTTTGTTAAGCGTATTAAGCTAGCAGAGGGTGTAGAAGTTAACTCAGCACACGTTAAGAATGGTATTCTTACAGTTAAGTTAGAACAATTCTTACCAGAGCCAGTAAAACAAAAGGTTGCAATTTCCTTTGAAAAGTAGTATAATATAATAGTTGGGGGTAAGGAAACTTACCCCGCTATTAACTGAGATTCAATCATGTCAAACACATTCGAAAAGGAATATATGGGTACTAAAGCCGTAACTAGAACAAGACCTGTGCCTAATCTTGAGCTTAAAGAACCTCCAATGTACAGAGTTATCTATATGAATGACGAAGTAACAACTATGGAGTTTGTTATCAATAGTTTGGTTACTATATTCAATCATAGCCCAGAGTCAGCTACAGAAATCACAGTTAAAATCCATGAAGAAGGTCAGGGTGTTGCTGCAGTACTTCCGTACGAAATGGCAGAACAACGCGGTGTAGAAGTTACACAACTAGCACGTACCAATGGCTATCCTTTACAAATTAAATTAGAACCCGAAGAATGATATTCAATCGCGTAAAAGAACTTAAAGACAAAGGACTAAAGATTGGCATTACCTTTAGTCAGTTTGATATGTTACACGCAGGTCATATCGCTATGTTAAGTGAAGCAAAGAATCATTGCGATTACTTAATTGCTGGCCTACAAAACAATGCACAGTGGGATCGTCCTGAAAAGAACGCACCAATACAGAGCTTAGTTGAACGCCAAATCCAATTAGCCGCAACACGCTATGTAGATGAAATTGTAGTCTACAACACAGAAAAAGATCTAGAAGATATCTTGCTTACTCTACCACTTGATGTTAGAATATTAGGCGTAGAATATCAAGACAAAGACTTTACTGGTCGTGATATATGTGATTCACGCGGCATTGAGTTGATATACAATAAGCGTGACCACAGTTTTAGTTCAAGCAGTCTACGTAAACGTGTACATGATGCGGAGAGTAAAAAATGATCTACTTCTTAGGATGGGTAGTATTAGTAGTAATTGGCCTAGTATGGTTAAAAGGTGCTACAGGTGGTGGTTGTTGTAGAGGTAATTGTGAACAAGGTAGAAAGGCGTGTGACTGTGAAGATAAGTGAGACTGTATTAATTACATCTACGGTATTCATCGCAATCATGGCAATGTCTTGGATGTTTGCTGCAACCAGTAATACCAAAGATGTTGTTCAATACGATTGCAGACTAGCTGAAATTAGTGTAGACTATCCTATAACAGTTAAAGAACAATGCCGTAAACTAATGGAGAAACATTAATGGATGTAATGTTAGACCTGGAAACACTAAGCACACGCCCAGATGCTACTATCTTAACATTTGGTGCTTGTAAGTTTAACCCCTATACCCAACATGATATTGTAGATGGTATCTACTTCCGTGTGAACGTAGATGAACAAACTGAACTTGGTCGCCATGTAGATGATAACACCATTGAGTGGTGGAGTAAGCAAGCAGAAGATGTTTATTCAGAAGCATTTAATCCAGAAGATCGAATCAGCTTAGAGCAGTTTAGTCAAGAATTAAATAGATTTGTAGTAGGTGCAGATAATATTTGGGCACAGGGTCCTGTGTTTGATATTGTTATCTTAGAGAACCTATACAGACAGTTAGGGTTGCCTACACCCTGGCAATTTTGGCAGATCCGTGATAGCCGTACTTTACTAAGTACCTTAGGTGACCCACGTGAAAAGAACAAAGCAGGTCTGCACAACGCATTAGAGGATGCAGTAAGCCAAGCGCAGGCTGTGCAATTTGTGTACAAACTAGCAGGTATTACGGAGAAAAGATAGTGGATATTATATTTGGTAGAGACAACGCTGAAAGACTTAGAGAAAAGTACACAGTTTTAGATTTAGAAACTGTAGAAATGGAAGGTAAACCTGTAGAAGTATTCTGCTTAGTACCAGCAGAAAAGATTAATTTCCAAGAACTACCACAATTAGAATCATGGGTTAAACTACATAATGATTTCCTACACGGATATCAGACTAAGCAATGGAACTACTGTCGTCAAGCCCTTGAACATCTAATGGGTAAGTTTGGCGGCGAGTTAGATTCATTCTACGAAGAAATTGAAAAACGCATTAATCAAGCAGATCCTGTCGCTATAGTAGAATAGCGAATACCCCAGCAATATACTCAGATAATTCCGCATAGTCTAGGCCTTAAATACACTTGAGGAGCCTAGACAGTGCAATCAAAATCAATTTTCTGTAATCTATTAATGGTTACCATTTTAACCGCCGCTGCAACAAGCAGTTTTGCGGGTGAGATGGTGCATAGTTTCAACAGCCCAGCATTTAGTGGTGTTGGCTATAGTAGTCACGTCTTAACAATCAAACAGTTAGAAGACCAAGCCAAAGAAAAGAACCAAGCCGCCGCAGATGCCCTTAAAGCCAAAGCTGAAAGCGATGCTGCTAATACCCCTCAGGCTAGATTCCTAGCTAACTTAGAATCACGTGTATACAGTCAGCTAGCTAAACAGCTAACAGACAGTATGTTTGGTGATGGAACCAGCGCACCTACTTGTACAGCAGTTACAGCAGGTACAGTATGCGGACAAATACCTGACCTAGCAGGCAATAGTATTAGTTGGAGTCTAGGTGCAGGTAGTGATAAAGGTATGATTATTATTACTATACAAAGTCTTACCAATGTCAATGATGTAACAGTTATGAAAGTACCAAGTGGATCATTTTACTTCTAATGAAAAAGACATTTATACTATTATTAATAGCTGCACTATTAACAGGTTGTGCTACAGGTAGTGTTATTAAAGAAAAAGTAACCGGTGAACAGTTTGATGCTCCTCAGGTTGAAAAAGACAAGTATTTTTCTAAATTAGAAAACTATTTACCTCCACCAGAAGGAGGCCCTGTTCCTGTAGCAGTATACAGTTTTCAAGACAAGACAGGGCAACGCAAAGAGCTGCCAAACTTGGCCAGTTTTAGTACTGCGGTATCGCAAGGTGCAGAGGCATACTTAATCAGTGCCCTACAAGAAGTAGGACAAGGTCGTTGGTTTACAGTGTTGGAACGTGTGGGATTAGACAATTTAATTAAAGAGCGTCAAATGATACGCCAGATGCGTGAGCAGTATCAAGGGCGCGAAGCTAAAGTTTTACCACCAATGATGTTTGCTGGTGTTATTGTGGAAGGTAGTATTACCGGCTACGACAGTAACTTACAAACAGGCGGTAGTGGTATGAGAATCTTGGGTATTGGGCCACAAACTCAGTACCAAAGCGATACTGTTACAGTTACTTTAAGAACAGTGAGCGTTAATACAGGTGAGGTGTTAACGACTGTAACAGTTACTAAAACTGTGTTGAGCTATATGGATAAACTTGGAGTATTAAAGTTTATTGATAGTGGCACTAAATCAATTGAGTTTGAGACCGGTGTTGGTATAAATGAAAGTGTCAATAAAGCAACTGACTTGGCTGTTAAGGCCGCAGTGGTTGCTACAGTTCGAGAAGGTGTCCGTAAAGGATATTGGAACTACAAAGAAGTACAATAAAAATAGGATTTTTAAATCCAAGGAGCAAGACAATGAAATATACACTAAGAGCACTAATAGTGTTGTTGGCTATGTCATTAAATACAGCTTTTGCTGCAGGAGCAACCGGCCCTGACCGTGTTTATGTTGAACAGATTGGTAATACCAACACTGTGACCATTGAACAAGTTGGTGGGACTAATGATGTTGGCGGTACTGCTGGTAGCGTGAGTGTAGATAGTACAGGCCTAAGCACACTAACTGTAACAGCACCTAGTTCAACGAACTATGGTACTATCAATGGTAGTAGCAATACTGTAACATTAACTCAGACTGGTAGTGTTAACCAAGCACAGTATAACATTAAAGGTAGTAATAATAACTACACAAGTACTGTAACTGGTGATACTAACCAAACTAAGTTAACTATAGGTAACCAAACTACCAACGGTCTACGTAATAATGTTACTGAAACAGTAACTGGTAATAGCAATATGGAAATTACTAATGTTGTTGGCAGTGATAACACAGTATCAACTACAGTTACAGGTAGTAGTAACCAAATTACTAACACAGTAACTACAAGTAATGCTGATATTACACATACTATTACAGGTAGTAATAATATTGTAAATGCGCAACAAATTGATGCGGCAGGTAGTGCTGGTCATAGTTTAACTAATGCAATTACAGGCGACTACAACAGTATTACAACACAGCAACAAGGTACTAATGATACAACTATTAATATTGCTACAACAGGTGACCATAATACGGTTACAGTGCGTACAAGTAGCAGTACAATAGCAAATCCAGTGTCAGCGATAGCGAGATAGTCAATGAAATACTTGCTCGCTGTGGCATGCTTAATGGCATGCTTAACTGCTTGGGCGGGCATTGGAGTAGTAAGCGATACTAAAGGTACCGCTTGTTCAATAGAACGTGCAAAACAGAAATTGCCCGGCGACAAAGGTGCATCCATAGAAAGTATGGACACTTATGTCACGGGCGGTTGTGTTTCAAACATCACATTTAAAGATGATACCAAGGTCAAAGTTACTGAAAACAGTAGACTATTAATAGACGACTTTGTATTTGATCCTAAGAAATCAGATGCGGGTAAACTTGCCCTTAAAGTAGGTATGGGCACAGTTAGATATGCGTCTGGGCAGATAGCTAAAAACAACCCACAATCAGTAAACATCAAAACACCAACGGCTAGTATCGCAGTGCGTGGTACAGACTTTAATATGACTGTAGACGAAGCAGGTCAGAGTCTTGTTATTCTTGTGCCTAGTTGTAAGCCAGGTGAAAAGATTAAAGAATACGAACTAGAAGAAAACTTATGTAAAGTGGGTAAGATTGAAGTTAGCACACTTGCTGGCACAGTCACTCTAGATAAAGCATTTGAAGGTACTTATGTTACCAGTGCTAACCTAATGCCAACTGCACCGGTAATCATCAACACTGTTGAAGGTAAGATCAGTAACAACCTTATTCTAGCCAAACCAAGTGAGATACAAAAGGTGGGTAAGGATAATAGCAAAAGTAAACGTGAGCAAGAAGAAGAGGAAGCAGCCGATCAAGCACGACAGCTTCAACTGCGACTAGCCGCAGATCAAGTAGAAAACCCCAAAGTAACCGTTTATACATTTGCCACCGGTGCTGCAGGCTGTAACCCCGCAAAAGATGTTTGCGTTAAATGGGAAAAGCCCGACGCCCCTGACATGCAGAGTAAGGGAACAGGTATTGCTTTCCGTTCAAGCACCGATCACTACGCAGAAGTTAAGACACAGGGCTATAGCAGTAATACCACAGTGACTATCACCCATGATGACAATACTGCTACCGCAGTAATTGGCAACGGTGACTTTGGTGGCAATCAAGTTAATATCAAACAGGGTACGGGAGTTGTATTGGTAAAATGAAACGACTCTTATTAATCTTATTATTTGTCTGTTCCCCAGTCTGGGCAAATATTACTGATTTAAAACTCAGCACGGCACAGATATTTGATGTGCAATGGTACACTTCGGGTGGTAAACTATACGCTAGTGGGTTTAATTACATCTACGCATCTATTAACTATGCTACACAGACAGCCAGTGCTGCTAGATTAACGGCGGCGCAATACGCTGACATTAACAGTGTGGCTGGTAGATATATTGGATTCTTTGCTAGTACCACCAACCCCGGTACATACGGCATGGCAGTGTTTAACTCAGATGGTACAAAATACAAGATACTAAACAACACAGGTTCATTCGTTGCCCTAGCTGATGGTGCTATATTCTATAATGGTAATAATAGTTGGGGAACTTTGGTTACAACAGGTGCTGGTTATACTATGGGCAGTAGTGGAAACTGGACAATCACTACTAGTTACCCAACTACCACACAATTACAAGCATACACTCCGCCAAGTTCAACCCCACTCTCAGCCGGGCAAACTGCCGCACCTGCACTATGTTGTGGGGGTAGCAGTGCTAGTTTTAATGCTAGCCAAACTAACATAACTAAACTTAATACGTTTGTTAATCGAACTACTGCTGACAGTAAAGTTTATATAGAACAGATAGGTAATAGTAACACCATTACTGTAAATCAAACAGGTACTAAAAATAATAATACCACCTATGTTGGTAATGGTAGTTTTAATACTGTTAATGTTACACAATCGGGTAACAACAGCACACAAGCCAACTATACTGATTTAAATGTGCATGGTAATAGCAACACCGTAGGTCTAACACAAACTAGTACCGGTGGCGGTAAGGGTATATTTGCCACAATAAACGACAACAATAACAGTGTAACAGTCTTACAGAAAGATGGGGGTAGTGATTATCTTAACCTAAACTTAAGTGGTGGCAGCAAGTCCGTGGATATTACCCAACAAGGCAGTGCCGGGCATATGGCAGACATTACTTTAAGTGGTGCAGGTGCCCGCAGTTTAAATTTAGTGCAACAAGGTAGTACACAACAGTTTTATAGTATCAATAGTAGCTGTACTACAGGATGTCAACCTATAACTGTTATACAAGGACAATAATCATGTGGACAAAAAAGAAACCTCATCCTAAAAATCCGCCAAATGAAGTACCAATAAGTCATCCAAAACGCTGATAACCTCTTGACTTAGTTGATAAAAACTGCTATAAATATAGTATATACTGAAAGGTATATATATTTCAATAACAATAAGGAAGTCAAAAATGAAAGCATTATTATTAGCAGTATCATTAGCATTTGCATCATTAGCAGTAGCGGCAGATGCACCAGTAGCACCAGCTAAAGCAGAAGTTGCAAAACCAGCTAAAGCTGAAAAGAAAGCGGCAAAGAAAGAAGCTAAAGTTGAAGCGGCTAAACCAGCGGCTCCTGCAGCATCTAAGTAATACAGAACAAAATGAAAAAGGCATCTTAGGGTGCCTTTTTTGTTGAATATACAAAATGATTAGAAGTCTTTAATGGTTTTACGTATGTTAAAACCTAGTTTTTGGTGTTACTATATGTATAAGTACTAGTAACAACAAGACATGTTGTGGTACTTTTAATAACTTACTAGGAGAAATACTATGTGGACTAAACCAGCAGCTACTGAAATGCGTTTCGGTTTTGAAGTAACTATGTATGTAATGAACAAGTAATTTATTGTTCGTTCTGCAATAAGAAAGCACCTTAGGGTGCTTTCGTCACGAATGAGCGTTATAAATTTTTTTAATGATAGGTATAAGCAAAACAAATTAGACAACTTGTCTTAATAAGTGTAATATAATTTAATTAAAGGAGAGAAATATGAGTATTATCAATACACAAGTACAACCATTTAAAGCACAGGCTTTTCATAATGGTAAGTTCGTCGAAGTAACAGAAGAATCATGGAAAGGCAAATGGAGTGTAGTTATTTTTATGCCAGCTGCATTTACATTCAACTGCCCAACTGAAGTAGAAGATGCTGCAGACAACTATGCTGAGTTCCAAAAGATTGGTGCAGAAGTTTATGTGGTCACAACAGACACACACTTCGCACACAAGGTATGGCATGAAACCAGTCCTAAGGTAGGCAAAGCTGAATTCCCATTGGTTGGTGATCCAGCACACGTTTTAACCAATGCGTTTGGTGTACATATTCCAGAAGAAGGACTAGCTCTACGTGGTACATTCATCATCAACCCAGAAGGTGTGATCAAAACTGCTGAAGTACACGACAACGCTATTGCACGTGATGTTGATGAAACACTACGTAAATTAAAAGCGGCAAAATATGTAGCTGAGAATGATGGCCAAGTATGCCCAGCTAAATGGCGAGAAGGCGCAACCACAATCGCTCCAAGTTTAGATTTGGTAGGAAAGATCTAATTGCAACAGTGACCTCATTTCGGTGGGGTCACATAAAAAGGTTGACAACGATTCAAAAATTAGTTATTATATCTACATATTTTGAATCAGACATAAATAAAATTGTCAGTGAAATAAAAAGATATAAATAAATTAATAAAGAGGTTGACAACTAGATCATTTGACTGTATACTAGTTGCATAGTAAGAAATTAATTAAGGAAGCGATAAAGCAAAATGTTTAACCAATTGTGTCATCAGTTTAGAATATCAAAACAAGTGCCAGCACTTGCCACGATGTCTTATTGGTCAGCGATTGAGACAACATTAGGCAATGATCGTGCACCGAATAGTATCTGTGGGGATCTTAGTTAGAGTTTATATATAATATAAAAAGTGAATTTTAACTAAGAACCCTAGAGCAGAAATGTTACTAGGGTTTTTGCTTTTTAGCAGTAAGTGTTTTGGAAACGAGGTCCATAACTAAACACTATAAAGATTGTAAGTTGAACGGGCGGACAAGTGGATGGCATGTTCTTATGTGAACAGAAAATACTTGTTATAATAAAGTACATTAGTCGGCAACTAGGTCCCACCCAGAATAAAAGTGGATGATGTCTTAGGAGAGTAATTAGTGTGCTTTATTATACGCATTCGCAAGAGTGCGTTTATGTAACACGGCTCCTATCTATTGTCTACGGAGATAGCTTAGGAGTTCTTTACTCAGTGTCGTATAGCCAGGCCTATTATGCGTGCTTTGGGAGCATGAGATCGTTGGTTCGAATCCAACCACTGAGACCAATTTAACTTGAACACAGGCAAGTATAGTCCTGTGGACTGAGGTGTGGCAGGAGGGGAGATAAGCCCTACGAGAACGAGGATAGCGAACTGGCGTAGTATCCAAGGAAGCCCCCAATCTAGAGCGCAGTAGGGAAACATAACTATCCCGACAGGCAGTGCTTGCCTGAGCTAAAGTTATAAGAACATGGAGTGGAAGCATCAATGGTGATGCACTGGACTGTAAATCCGGCGCCTATGGCACGACTGGTTCGATCCCAGTACACTCCACCAAGTTTATGTCGCAGTTCCAGTTACGCTAATCTCTCAGTTAAAAGCTGTTAGTGTGTAAAGGATACGAGAAAGCCAACTCCTTCTGGGGAGACTGTGACGCCATATAACGGGTCGTTAATTCAATGGGAGAATAGCTGGCTTTTAACCAGTCTACGACGGATCGTAACCGTCACGACTCACCAGTAATGCGGTATTAGCTCAATCGGGAGAGCACGGCACTGTCACTGCCGAGGTAAGGGGATCGAAACCCCTATATCGCGCCAAAAATATGTTGACAGTTAAGGCTGTTGAATGTACAATGTATTAATAAGTTTATTGCACCTATCGTCTATTGGTTAGGACACCAGGTTTTCATCCTGGTAAGCGGGGTTCGACTCCCCGTAGGTGTACCATTTTATTGTGCGACTGTGGAGAAACTGGTATACTCAGCAGACTTAAAATCTGCCGCTTCGCAGCATGGCGGTTCGACCCCGCCCAGTCGCACCAAATGCCTTGGTGGTGGAATTGGTAGACACCCCGGTCTTAGAAGCCGGTGCAGAAATGCGTGCGAGTTCGAGTCTCGCCTAAGGCACCAAATGCCGGTCTCGCATAGTGGGATTGCAGCTGACTTGTAATCAGCCTCGTAAGAAGAGGGTGTTCGATTCACCCGACCGGCACCAAATTAAAGTTAGGAAAACATAGTAAATGACTATGTTACAGAAAAATGGGCTGTAAGTGTTGTTGGGGACACGCGGGCTTTGCAAGCCTGAATGATCGGTTCGATCCCGATACGGTCCACCATATTTAGGAAGGTTGCGTAGAGAGGTCATACGTCTCCCTTACAAGGAGAGCGATGATGGTTCGAGTCCATCACCTTCCACCAAGTTGTAGTAGTAAAGTTTTATTCCAGAGTAATCTGCTCCGTTCGGGCTGGCTTGGTGAAGGCTCCCGGCTGTTAACCGGAGGACCGTAAGGGCGAGGTTCGAATCCTCGGGACGGAGCAGATTACTTTGGTTTATTGTATGCATCAACTAACAATATTAATTCAGTATAGGTAATAGAAGATTTTGTTTTCTTTTTATTATTTTTAGTATGGGGCATTAATTCACAATTAAGTGGATGTGTAATATAAAACGGATCATAATTGTTTGCAATAGAATCTGTTACAGAAACTTTGTGATCTCTAGATATACCGTTAATATTCCATTTACCTGATTTGCCGCCTGGACTAAACCAACCAACTGATTTAAGTAATTCTAAATCAAATAAATCAGGATAATGAAATACATTAAATGTAAATTTATATCCAGCTTTATTACTAGCAGAATATAAATGTTTATGCGCAATGCAATATTGTTTTCTAATTCTTGATAAAAAAGTTGTTTTACAATGACGACAAGAACAACAGAATAATTTACTGTATTCGCCCAATATTTCTAATTTGGGTGGTTTCTTAAATGGTAATTTTATAGATTTCTTTCTAGGATTGAGTTTATAGTATTCAGATAACCCAAAAGAAATATTTTTCTTTGTTTGATTAGATCTAGAACCTCTTGCTATATTATTGTAGCTTGCTGAACAAGAGTGACAACAGAAATATAATTTATTTTTATTAGGCTTAAAAATATTACCGCATTGTTTACAGGAAGTTAGATTTTTTTGATATTTTTCTAAAAATTGCACCGCTATTTCTTTTTTAGTAAAAATACAACAACATAATATTCTAATAATTTTTCCGGCAGATTTCCCGTGCATTCGTTTATGCCCAGCTAATGCCAATGCAGAATTAAATTTTTTATCACATATTAAACAATTATTCATACATTTATTTATCTATTATGTAGTTCCATACTATATAATGGAGCCATTTTTATACCCGAGTAGCTCAGCGGAACGAGCAGTGTGTTGATAACGCATTGGTCGGTGGTTCGATCCCACCCTCGGGTACCAAGGTATTCCAACCGCATCGGGTTTGGGGGTAAACAGCACCTGCTAGTAAGTTAACAAAACCCCAGTATTAAAAAGCTGTCAGACAAGGAGGAATCACAGCGCAAGCTGAAGACTAGTGCGGTGACTTGTCAAACGGGAGAAAGCTGTAACATTACGTATTCGAGGTTAGGAGAGTACAGCAAACCGCCCAACTTATTATTACACCAGACCTCAATCTCGTTAAGAGACAATTCTGGTTCCGCTGACGCGAAAAGAGGATGGGCTGCGCTCACGGGGTTTGTTAGGTTCCTGACACATGAATACCTAACACTAACATGGAAGCGTGGCAGAGCCCGGCTTAATGCGTCAGTCTTGAAAACTGAAGGACAGAAATGTTCCGTGAGTTCGAATCTCACCGCTTCCGCCAAGTAGTAAATCCTCCTGTAGCTCAATGGAAGAGCGGCGAGCTTATACCTCGTAACGATAGATAATCGGCTGATACAGGTTCGAGTCCTGTCGGGAGGACCAGTAATACAAGTTTAATTGGGGAGTCGCCAAGAGGCCCAAGGCAGCGGGTTTTGATCCCGCCATGTTTCGTGAGTTCGAATCTCACCTCCCCTGCCAAATAAATAAAGAACAGTCCGGAGAATGCGAGTCCTATGATCAATAGGAGAAAACTCCACTTATAGCTAGAATTTACTAGTGAACCCAATGGACGCATTGGGCTACGGGCATCCTGGGGGATAACTCCAACTTATTCCGGAATGATGTAATTGGTAGCATGACGGTCTCCAAAACCGTTCGTTGGGATTCGAGTTCCTATTCCGGAGCCAAACAACAATTTGTACACTATACTGTACAAAATACCCCCAAATTGTACAGGATACTGTACACTTTAATATATAAAATGCACAAGTACCAGAGTGGCCTAATGGCACTGCCTGCAAAGCAGATGATTCGTCGGTTCAAATCCGACCTTGTGCTCCAATTATAGAGATGTAGCATAGCGGCCCAATGCACTTGCTTCATACGCAAGCTACCGTAGGTTCAAATCCTACCATCTCTACCAAGCCCTGTTAGTTCAACGGATAGAATTAGAGTCTTCGAAACTCAGGATGGTGGTTCGATTCCATCACAGGGCGCCAAGTTTTATGCCTTCATAGTTTAATGGTAAAATTTCTCGTTGCCAACGAGAGGACAAGGGATCGTAACCCTTTGAAGGCTCCACTATGCTCTATAATTTTCAACTAACAGCATAGTTTGTATTTGCGACCAAGATAATAATTTTGGATTAGATATTACTAAACATTTTTTATTATATTCTTGCTCAAACATTTCAATTTTGAGTATAGATTTACGATAGTATTCTGGGCGTTTGGCTTTTGGGTCAATGTATATATCGTATTCGGGTATATAAAAGTCTGGAGTATACGATCTACCGTCTGATAAGATAAATTTAGTTGGTCGAGTCCAGTGTACATTGTTTTCTGATAATGATTGAGCTAATATAACTTCCCAACCAGAGTCATAGTAAAATGGTTTACCATTGCAGTCAATTCCGGGCAAATTTAAGTCTCGATTACCGCCAGTTTTGCCTCTAACGCTATTTGATACTTGTTGAGAAAAACAAATAGAGGAACAAGTTTTACCTTGTCTGTTGTGATACTTTCCACAGATAGAACACTGTTTAACTTTAGTATACGGGATATAATTTGTTGGAGTAAATCCTTTAGACGGGCCTAATTTAATTTTTGAATAATCTTTCTTAGCATTATTGAATTTAGCAGAACACGATGTAGAGCAGAATTTATTTTTTCTGTTTGCATAAGGTAGCACTTTGCTACAACATTTACAAAGTGTTGGGTTAGTATTATATTCTGTATATCTTTGTTCTTGTTTGATAGTATTACGATGAGTAGTACCACAAGACAGCGAGCAATATTTTCCTAAACAACCAGGTTTAATAACAAAAGTTTTATTACATAGCGGATTTGTACAAGTATTCATATATGTATTTATACCAACTCGGTAGATCCGCTCCAGTTTAATATGTTGCTTATAGCTAACATTTACAGCAGTATGCCCGGTAAATGTTAACGATAGCTAACATTCTATGGTGTCTATAGTGTAGCGGCAACACTAAGGATTGTGATTCCTTCATCACGGGTTCGAACCCCGTTAGACACCCCAATATTTTGGTTGACAATTTGGTTAATAGAATGTATAATGCTATACATAAACTGTTAACAAGGAGCAATAAATGAACTACGATACCCTAGTACAAACTTTAGTAAACAAAGGCTTTAACCAAGACGATGCACAAGGTTTTGCAACGTATGTGTTTGACGGTAATATGCGTGAAGCATTTACACAACGCGAATTAGGCGACCTAGTTGATGTCCTTGGTAGTGACTTTGAAGACGTACTTTGTGAAAGTGAAGTAGGTTATTTTGAAGAAGCAGAAGTACAACTAGGTTATATTCCAGCTGCACTTAAGATGCAAGAAATATTAGACCAAGAAGGACTAGACGTTTTTGCTTAATGAACAAGAACAATTAGCCTGGGATATATTAAGTACACCCAACGATGTGGACTTTAAGCAGTTTCGTAAAGATCATAGTACTATATGGTTAACTAAAGACCGTAGAATGTTATATATTCCAAAGATGGAAACATCATATATTATTAATTGTATTAATATGTTAGAAGCATTAGGTCAGGAAGATACAGCGGCTTATTTAGGCTTAGTTAAAGAATTAAGAAAGCGAGGAGAGCAATATGACAAAGAGGTTTGATTGGGACCACGGTATGAGTGGACTACCTGATGTTAGTCAAGAAGCACTAAAGAACTATTTTCTATATGCTTTTCAACCGGGTAGTTTCTTAACCAGTTTACTGTGTAATGACCCCTGGACTGAAGTGATTAGTCGTGCAGATCATTGGAACAAACCTGTATTAGGCAAATACGCACTATGGCTACAAGACTTTGCTCCGGTAGGCAGTTGGGGTGACAGGGACTCTGTAAAGAGTTGGTTAGATAAAGGTCCAGCATATCAGGCATTTCAAAAGTCAATAACTTGGGAAATTCTACAAGCAGCCGAATATGATAGGGATCCGGGATTTTGAAGCAACAGCCTAAATGGGTTGAAGACAGAGAGGCTCTAAAACAATTGGTTGAGGAGCCTTTAATCTTTGTTGGGGAACAGGGTGCTGATGGTGTTATAGATGGACTATTGCCCAACGGTGAGGTCTACGGTTGGTATAAACGCAGAGGCACTAAGGATACCAAGTTCAAAGGAAGAAAAGTATGATGCCTAAACTACGTGAATTTTTTATAGATGAAGCGTACTTGTGTGACATTACCATAGTCAAAGAAGGTAATACTTACACTGACAGAGGTAGAACACCTACACCAGAAGAGACACTAGAACTACTTAAAGGCAAAGGTGCATGGCGTATGATTGGGCATGAAGATCACCCAGAGTTTAAAAAACTGCGTGAAGAACTTGGTCGATTAGGATATATTGAAATTCAACGTAGTTGGATTAACGGCGATAGCGTAACTAAGTCATTTAAGTTAAATGGATATATTGCTCGCAAAGGATGGCAGTTTAGTTGCGCTACTGCGTTAGGCTGTCACTTTAGGTTTTTACGCAAGTGCCCCAAATATGATAGAGGCTATTTAAATTAAGAAAGGAGGTCGTGATGTTAGCACCGTGGATTGAAAACATCAGTCTTGATGACGTACGCAAGGGATATCATTACGATGCTGGCTTCAACAGCATGTTGATTCAAATCTGTGATTACCTTACAGAATTCCCTACTCCTCTACACCAGTTTAGAGAAACTGTACAATTTAGATTCTTAGATGTTGAAGAAGATGACAAAATGTTATACGAGTGCGTAATATCCGACAGTGATGCTGTTAGTATAGCTACAGCATTACAGCATGCCTGGGACAATCATATGAACGTAGTAGTACACTGTCATATGGGGGTTAGTCGCAGTGGTGCAGTAGCAGAGGTTGGAGAAATGTTAGGATTCCGTAGTACGGAAAAGTTTAGAATACCAAACCAAACAGTAAAACGTAAACTGACAAAAGTATTAAATTTAACGCAGTATTAATGCTACCTTAGCTCATCTGGTAGAGCACCGGTCTGAAGAGCCGGGTGTGCTTGGTTCAAGTCCAAGAGGTAGCACCATTAAATACATTAAAGGGCAGTCAAATGAAAAAATTGAATTTCGACGAAGTACGTGACTTTATTAACGCACAAAGTAAAGAAACAAAAATCTACATTGGTGGCGATAGCACACGATTCCGTAAAAACGGAGTATGGCACGCTGAATATACCATGGCCGTTGTAGTACATCTTAACGGTAAAAATGGCTGTAAGATCTTTGGTGAAACTTCAACTGAGATTGACTACGATCAAAAACGTAACCGTCCTGCTATGCGTCTAATGAATGAAGTATACAAAATTTCAGAACTGTACCTAAAACTACACGAAGTATTAGAAGACCGTGAAGTTGCAGTACACTTGGACATTAACCCGAACGAAATGCACGGTTCAAGTTGTGTGGTAGCGCAGGCCATTGGTTATATCCGTGGTGTATGTAATGTTGTGCCAATGGTTAAACCTCATGCGTGGGCCGCATCGTATTGTGCGGACCGTTTGAAAGAAGTTATGGCGATGCAAGAAAGTCAACGCAAAATAGCCTAAAATGCTGTGTCTTATGCTGTAGATGATAAATATAGTATGAACTACACAAACATTTACAACGCTATTGTCAATAATGCTAAGAATAACCAACCTGCAGAGTATCGCGAGCGACACCATATTATTCCTAAGTGCATGGGCGGAAGCAATTCTAAGAAAAATTTAGTAACTTTAACCTACAGAGAGCATTTCTTATGTCATTGGTTACTTTGTAAAATTTACCCAGACAATTTTAAGTTAAGAGCAGCATTTGCTAAAATGTTGGAGGTTACTAAAAATAATCAAAGAATTGTTTCCTCAAAACATTTTGATATAGTTAAAAGAAATCTTAAAGGTACAAGGTACCCATGGTTAGTTGGAAATATTCCATGGAATAAAGGAACTAAAGGATTACAAGTTGCGTGGAATAAGGGTATAAAAACTGGTCCAATGAGTGATGAAGAGAGAGCAAAACGGTCTCGCACTATGACAGAAAAGTTTTTAACGCAAGAACATCCCCGTAAGGGAGTTGATCCATGGAATAAAGGAACTAAAGGATTACAAGTTGCGTGGAATAAAGGAATTGCACCTCCAAAATTTGCGTGCCCTTATTGTGGAAAAGTAGTTAGTCAAAATAACTTAACAAGATGGCATAACGATAACTGTAAAAATAGGTTGACAAACTAACTAAATGACTGTATAATAGCAGTTGTTTAGTTAGATTCAAAGGAAACTTATGTCACAAGTAACAGTTGGTCTAGATGATTTTCACAAAGCGGTTGAAGCAGCCGCAGAGAATGATGAATCAATGGTGGACGTACTTAAACGTCTTGAAGAATTAAACAAGGTTGAGTATGTAAATGCTCCTGCAGATTTAGAAACTGCAATTGCACGTCTAGCTGATGCAGAACGTTTACTAGAAGACCTAGCACGTGGCGCTGAACTAGCAGAAATTACAGGACAGGCTAAATTAACTAATGTGTTTAGGCTCGAAGCAGAACGCTTCTTACTAGACAAACTTATTGAAAAAGAAAAAGAGAAATAATATGAAATTGGCCATTGGTAGCGATCTACATTTAGAGTTTGGTGCGTTAGAACTCCATAATACAGATCATGCTGATGTTCTGATTTTGGCAGGTGATATCTGTGTAGCCAGAGATATCGAACTTATGTCAGCTAACCTGTATAGTCATCGTCAACGTGCTGAACGTTACTTGGCTTTCTTTGAACAGGTAAGCAAAGAGTTTCCGCATGTGGTATATGTCATGGGCAATCATGAACACTACAGTGGTGACTTTAAATACACCTACGGTATACTTAAGAAAGCCACAGAGCATTTAACTAATTTTCATCTATTAGAAAAAGAAGTATTTGAACTAGATGGAGTTACTGTCATTGGTGCAACTGTTTGGACTAATATGAATGAAAACGATCCAATAACACTTGCTAACATGCCACGCATGATGAATGACTTTATTGGTGTAGATAACAGCCACAGAATGATTAGTCGTCAAGTTCCACTATATGACGATGGTGAGTATAATGTAGATCGTAAGATTACTGGATATAAGACTAAAGAAAGTCCAGCTAGATTTAGTCCTGAAGATGCAGTCAACGATCACAACCGAGCATTAGATTATATTAGTCATGTTGTTAGTGGTAAAGATGATCAAACGTTTATAGTAATATCACATCACTGCCCAAGTCATAAGAGTGTACACGAAAAGTACGCAGGTGACACACTTATGAACGGTGGCTTTGCTAGTCAGTTAGATGAGTTTATTGTTTATCGTCCACAGATTAAATTGTGGGTACATGGTCATACTCATGAAGACTTTGATTATGTATTAGGTGAAACACGAGTAGTATGTAACCCACGTGGCTACATAAGACACGAAGCACGTGCAGAGAGTTTTACTCTTAAGTACGTAGAAGTTTAGTAGTTTCAGCGGGATTGGTTTAATGGTAGAACAAGAGATTTCCAATCTTTTGGTGAGGGTTCGATTCCCTTATCCCGCTCCAGTTTACGGGCCTGTAGCTCAGTTGGTTAGTAGCGTCGAACTCATAATTCGGGGGTCACTGGTTCAAGTCCAGTCAGGCCCACCAAATATTTTTTTAATACATCCGGTGTTAGTTAAATGGATATAACAGGGGATTTCTACTCCCTAGTTGGGGGTTCGATTCCCTCACGCCGGACCATAAAGAAGTTGACACTGTTGATAAATGGTGTTATAATAGTAACATGAATTAGGAGAGCTGGCCGAGTGGTCGAAGGCACTTCCCTGCTAAGGAAGCATACGGGCTTAAATCTGTATCGAGGGTTCGAATCCCTCGCTCTCCGCCAAACACTAGCTTTACACTTTGCGCTTTATCGAAAGTGGGTCATTGGCGATACCAGAGAGCCAGGGTACACACGATGGTCTAGACCATACCACAAGTCCCACTATCCGGGAGCCTTGAAAGTATCGTGGGATTTTTACTGTGTTATTCCAGATAAAACAGTTGGACAGGGTAACTACTCAGTTCTGGGCTAGGTGGTGCTAGTAGCAGGACACTCTCAATTGCGGGTTCACATGGCGTGACGGTAGTCTCATAAGCTACTTGGGAGTAGGTTCGAGTCCTACGCCCGCTTCCAACCCTTTCCTCTGTAATCTTGCAGCAATCTAGGTTCTGATAAATAAACATATACTTTAATTATTCTGAAAGATTACCTCAATGAAACGTGTCCTTTTTATCCTCAAACGCAAAGAAAATTTTAACGCAGAAGTAGACAAACACATTGGTGTTACTACAGGTCTATACAACTCAGCTAGCTTTATGGACAACATGCTCAAAGATGCAGGTATTAAAAGCAATATGGAAATTGCCATAGATAACAACTGTATTGATCGTCTAGTTACCAAACATCGTCCAACACATGTTATCATCGAAGCCCTTTGGGTAGTCCCCAGTAAGTTCGCAGTACTAAATCCCCTACACAAAGACGTTACATGGATCATTCGTGTACACAGTGAAATGCCATTCTTAGCAGGTGAAGGCATGGCTATGGATTGGCTTGGCGAATATTCTAATTACAAAAATATTATTATTGGGGTCAATGCACCTCGTATGCTCGGTGAGCTTAAATTCTATCTACAACATAAACATGGTTGGACTGACGAAGAAGCAGATCGTAGAGTGGTCTATATGCCAAACTATTACCCAACTACCTATGAACAAAAAACATATGATATCTCAGAGAAAGAATACGTAGACATTGGCTGCTTTGGTGCAGTACGTCCACTAAAGAATCATATGTTGCAGGCCATAGCCAGTATTAAGTTTGCAGATCAAATAGGTAAGAAACTACGATTCCATATCAACAGTGGTAGATTAGAAATGAAAGGTGAGCCAGTATTAAATAACCTACGTGGGTTATTCACACACCTTTATGATCAAGGACATGAGATAGTAAGTCATGGTTGGACACATAGAGATGAGTTCCTAAAATTATGTGCGCAGATGGACATTGGTATGCAGGTCAGTTTTAGCGAAACATTTAATATAGTTGGCGCAGACTTTGTAAGCCAAGCAGTACCGTTTGTGGGCAGTAATGAAATACCGTGGTCCAGTAATATGTTTAACGCAGATCCAGCTAGCAGTGATGATATATTCCACAAGCTGATGTTAGCACATAATAACCCACAAAAGAATATAGAACAGCAACAGGGGTTGCTAACTAAATATGTAACAAATACTCAGGACATCTGGGTAAAATACTTTGGAGAATAACATGTCACAACACCATCACAAAAAACACTTTGTACACATCAACAAATGGGTACAGGGTATGCTTGAAGTAATCAAACATGAATTTGATTCGTTTGAAGATGCAGTTACTTTTACATCTAACAAACAACATCATCACGAACATGCAGTACACGCCCACCCAACTGAACAGGTAATCAAAGTCTATAACGTAGATGGCGAATGTGTTCATTCTACAGATGGGTCAATTGGCGACTACGCTTAATCAAATCTTAATCTATTTGTAACACTCTTGTAATCTTCCTATGTTTAAATAATAGCATAGGGAGATTTTTTATGATCATTGAGTTAGAGCTACTATTATTCGTTGGTCTGATAATTTGTTTATGTAGTCTTAAGGACACTAATGACGAAGTATAAGACCATCTGTATATCAGATTTCCACCTTGGTACAAAAGATGCCAAAGCAGAGCTATTAAACAATTTCCTTAAAAATCATTCATGTGACAACTTATTTCTAATAGGTGACATCATAGATGGTTGGAAGATACAACAGAACAAGTGGCGCTGGTGTCAGAGCCACACTAATGTTATTCGACGAATATTAGGCTACAGTAAGCGAGGATGTCAAGTAACCTATGTAACTGGTAATCATGACGAATTCCTCCGTCCTCTGGTTCAACATCATTTTAGCCTAGGCCGTATCCGTATTGTAAATCAAGCAGAATACAGAGACACTGATGGCAACTTATTCCTGATCACACATGGTGACATGTTTGATGGAATTACACGTTTAGCACCATGGATTGGATTCTTAGGCGATAAGGCATATGACTTTGCCCTATGGTTTAACAACTACTTCAACTATGCTAGACATAAGATGGGCTTTGGCTATTGGAGCCTTAGCAAGTATCTTAAACATAAGGTAAAGAAAGCCCTAGACTTTGTGTTTAAGTTTGAAGTAAATCTAACAGACTATGCTGCCAAACGTGGGTTTGATGGAGTTATTTGTGGACACATACATACTCCGGAAATTAAACACATGCCCAACGGTATGATTTATATGAATGACGGTGATTGGGTAGAAAGCTGTAGTGCTCTAGTAGAGGACTACGAAGGTCGCTGGGAAATCATTTATTGGAATACAATAATTGATGTGGCAGAAACACCACACTTTACCAAAAATGTTGCCAGAAAGCAACAGATGGTTGACAGAGTATTATAAATAATATACACTTATGATATAACATTAGTGTTATCCATTAAAAGGAGAAGTAAATGAGTAAATTTTTAGTAGCAGTATTATTATCAGTAGCAGCAGTATCAGCATCAGCTGAAGACAACCGTAACTTTATCAAGTTAGAAGCAGTTCATTATAACATCACTGACGCCGCTAACGACAAGAACGGTTTCAACCTACAAGTTGGTCGTGAAGTTCTACCAGGTATCAAATTAGATATCAAATAAGAAGTTCGTGTAGAAGAAAACTCACAAAAACTAAGCACACGTTTTGAAACAGGTGCAAGTTATGAACAAAAAGTTCCATACGTAAAAGTGGGTGTTCGTGGTGCTATTGGTGAAAAATTCACTAACGGTGACAACTATGGTTACTGGTTAGTTGAGCCATTCGTTGCTTATGATGTAACTCAAGATTGGACTGTTAAAGGCTCATGGAGATATCGTAACGCTTTTGAAAGCGAACGTGCAGATCAAACAAACACATACAAAGTGGATGTTAGCTACAAATATACAACTAACACATCATTTAATGCTGCAATTGGTCGCACAACAGGCGATTCAGAATACACAGCATTACAAGCTGGTGTAACTTACAAGTTCTAATTTGAACTAATTAAAGCCCACTTTGGTGGGCTTTTTCTTGACTTTATTTTCTAATGAGTAAATAATAGTACTATGATTAAAAATAAACTTAAAAAACTACTAGTAAGTCCTTGGACGGCTCTTATTACTCTAGCAATTATTATTGCAATAACTATGCAAGGGCCAACCTTCTTGGAGTCAGTTAGGCTCAGATATTTCGATACACTCATTTCCAGTAAGGCTCCTACTCAAAATAATATCTATACTGTAAACATAGACGAAGCAACATTAGACAAATACGGGCAATGGCCATTTAAACGTGACAAGTATGCTAACCTAATTGGTGATTTATATTCACGTAATGCTGGATTAGTTGTTTGGGATATTATGATGCCAGAAGCAGATCGCCAAGGCGGTGATCCTGCACTGATGTTAGAATTAGAAGATCACCCTGTTATCCTTACTAACATGCCCTCAGAGAAAAGTAAGAACATTCCACGCAAGCCTGGTAGTGCTGTTATTGGTAACGAGTTTGCTAATACAATTATTACCTATCCTGGCATTATTGCCAACATCCCGGAACTAGAAAAGAATGCCGCTGGTGTTGGTATTGCTAACACATTCCCAGAAGTAGATGGTGTTAACCGCAGACTGCCTTTGTTTGTTGGTTATAAAGATAACGTATATCCAAGTATTCCGTTAGAAGTTCTACGTGTTATATCGCAAGATAGTACATTCCAAGTTAAATTAAATGAACTTGGTGTAGACAAGATGCGTATCCCAAGTTTCCGTCCTATTAGTACAGACAGTCTAGGCCGTATCTGGGTAGACTGGAGTCAGAAATCAACGCAGGTATCAGCAGTAGACCTCCCTAAAGACTTTGGTGGTGCTGTGGTTATTGTGGGCTTAAGTGCCGCCGGTCTAGGCAACCCTGTTCCAACATCAATTGGTAGTGTGTGGCCACAAGACATGCAGGCTGCAGTTATAGGTACATTAGCTAACAATGTAAACATTGAACGTCCAGACTGGGCACCTGGTGCTGAACTATTAGCATTGATTGGTATTAGTTTAATTATCTTAATACTATCACGTTGGGTCTATGTTGGCCTAGGTGTAGGTATTGTTCTATTAGCCAGCATTACTCCTGTAACAATGTATGCGTTTGCGCACTATAATTTCTTGTTTGATGCTATAGTACCAACGGCCGGTGGTGTACTTGTTATGCTACATGCTTATGGAGTTAAGTTTATCAGTGAATTCTTACAGAAACAACAGATTAAGAAACAGTTTGGTAGCTATGTCAATCCTACTATTGTTGAACGCTTACAAAAGAACCCAGAACTTATTAAGTTGGGTGGTGAGAAACGAGAACTGTCAATTGTCATGACAGACCTACGTGGCTTTACAACATTGGGTGAAAGTTTTGGTGAAGACGTAGAAGGACTTACACAGATTATGAATGACTACATGACAGCATTAAGTATTCCTGTGCTTAAAAATGATGGTACCCTGATCAAGTTTATTGGTGATGCTAGTCTACATGTACATGGTGCGCCAATTGATGATGAACGCCATGCTTATAATGCAGTTAAGACAGCATTGGAAATGATCAAAGCCATTGAGGACTTCAACGTAGAACTTACGGCCAAAGGTCGTCCACCGGTAGGTATGGGTGCAGGTGTTAACACCGGTCAAACTCTAATTGGTAACATTGGTGCTAAGAGTAAGTTTGGCTATGACGTGTTGGGCGACAGTGTAAGTACTGCGGCACGCTTAGAAGGACAGACTAAGAGCTATGGTGTGTTGCTAATTATTGGACCACAGACCGCAGAACTAGTTAAAGATGACTTCCCTGTTGTATGGTTAGACAATATTGCTGTCAAAGGCAAAACAATTGGCCTAGATATCTATACAGTGGGACACACTGTAGCATACATGCACGAAGAATATCGTAAAGAATACACACGTGGCAACTGGAAAGAAGCCATTATGTGGGCTAAAAAAATGGTTAACAATGATGACGTTGATATTAAACATTATTATGAGTTAATGATTGAACGTATGGAAGGTGGTTTGCCTGCAAATTGGGACGGTACATATCACGCAACAAGTAAGTAAATACATTTAAGCGATCTCGATAATATATCCCGACCGCTAACTAGGAGATATATTATGAGATTAGCGGTATTAGCACTACTAGTAGCATTTTCTGCTCATGCAGAAGAACCAACAGAAATGTACATGCCAAACGACAGCGGTGGCTTTTTAGTATTAACACTCGAGCCATGCGCATTTAAAGAGAAAGAAGTAGATTATCCTAATCGCGCCTATGCTACAGAATCAAGCGAGTTAGTTAAACACGAAGGTTGTTGGGTGCGATACACCGATGACAGTGGGTATGCTACCTTTGCTGAAAGTATGGTTAACACATGGTGGGGTCCTGGTCTGATGGCTAACTTTAGACAGAAGTTGTTTAGTCCAAAGAAAGAACGTTGGACTGATGATAAGAATCCTATTAATATAAAACTAGATCCAATAGTAGTTAAACCTAATACATAAGGATTATAATGAAGTATATTATATCAACATTATTGTTAGTTTTCGCATTGACGGCAAATTCTAATCCAATTACTGCTAAGAGCTTTTTAGTAACAGATAATAAAGGCAACGTTATCTTAGAAAAGAATGCTGACCGCACTCAGTCAATTGCTAGTATCACTAAGCTGATGACTAGTATCATAGTTCTAAATGCACACCAAGACCTTACAGAAGAACTTAAACTAAACTTTAAAAATGCTGCTAGGTATCACACTCACTTACCGCATACACTTAAAACATTAAGCAGAGGTGAACTACTGCAATTAGCCATAGTTAAAAGTGATAACTTTGCCGCATACACCCTAGCAGAAAATTATCCAGGTGGAGTAGAACGTGCTGTACCGGAAATGAATCACGAAGCATTAGAGTTTGGTATGTATAACACACACTTTGAAGATCCTACAGGACTCAATGAAGGTAACGTAAGTAATGCTCGTGATCTGGTTAAGTTAGTTCTAGTAGCTAGTCAACACTCAGAAATTACTGATGCTAGTGGTAAAGCTAAAGTAAGTATTAAAGTTAAAAAACGTTGGTGGGACTTTGGTAATACAAATCCAATGGTACGTCGTGGTGATGATATAACTGTAAGCAAAACTGGTTATATTAATGAAAGTGGTGGATGTGTTGTGATGTTGTTGGATACAGAATTAGGTCAACGTGTGGTTGTGCTGTTGGGTAGTCGTAGTACTCACACACGGTTTCCGGAAGCCGAACGTATATTAACAGTCAGCAGTAAAGATATTGATGTAGATTAACCTTCGCCACTACTAGCGGATTGATCGTCTTCTGATTTTTTATTTTTGGCAATATCATTGATAGCCTTTTCAGCTTCAACACGCTCGTACTCAATAGTTTTACCACGCAGATGTAATACTGTATTAACTTTTTGATTTAAACGTATAAGATCGTTGTCTAACATACGTATACGATCTATTAAGGCAATAAGCACAGTATTTGCGTCACTAATGACCGGTTTTACCTCTTTTGTAGCCCATTCAAATACAAATTTAATGATAAATCCCATACCCACTGCCATAACAATGGGAAAGCCATATTTGTTTACTAGATCTACTACATCCATATATTACTCCTGATCGACAGCCTTCAAACGCTGTAGTTGAATTGCGGCATTTTCTTTCTGCACAGAATAAACACTGTATCCATACCAAGCTATTAATCCTAACCATACTGCTAATATAATTAATTTAGTTTTCATAGGAATAATAAAAAACCCTGTAACATTAAGAACACACCAGCACCTGCTAGGACAAAACTGCCCCAGAACAGAGCTAGGCTCACTGACAAGATACTTGCTGACAATAACACAATGCTTAGTTGATATGCTGTGCTAGCGTAGCCAATCCAAGGCAATTGTAGTTTGTAGTGATCACGATCAGCTTCTAACTGTTTGGCCTTGGTCATTAGTGCAGGTTTACCTTCTTCACCTAGGTCGTAGCTTTTTGCTTTAGCTTCAAACTTTTCAGATTGCACTACATTGTTGGTTAACTGTGCAGCTAATTCGTATTGTGTCTGCTTGATACTTTTAGCTTGATAGAAGTTCCAAATGTCATTGGCCTGTATAGTGTTATTCATAACCTTGCTGTTTAAACTACCCTGGAACCACATGTTAAAAGCTAACAATGCGGCAAAGATGTTAATAACTAACCCAGCTTTACTTTTAATAAGTTTTTCTTTAGCTGTGAGTTCTTCTGGTGTGCCGTCTTTCTTTTCTCTGGTTACCATTTTTAATACTGTATCATGCAATGCCATATGCTAATCCTTAAATTATAAAACCTACGCAAAAGCCAATTAAGAATCCTACTACTAACATTTTAAACATGTCAGCATCATTCCAAATTGCCTGCTTCTTAAGCCATTCTTGCGTGTGTTTTGGTTGTTGTTCTAACCATACTTGATGAGGTAATTTAAACATTAGATTGTGTCCTGTGGATTAGTTTCGCCTTTAGACCATGTCAAAAGGTTAGCTTCGTAATTGCCAATACTGTGATTACAGAAGAAGTTAATTTGTTTCTTTTTAAGACCTTTAATAAAGCCACGTAGAATATCTTTAACTAACTGTGTCCATGTCAAGGCACGTAGGTTACCCCAGTGATTCATATAGTACATACCACCAAAGTGTCTGTATGGGAATGGAGGAACATGGGTGACAATGTCTGCATTATTAACAAAACGGAAGTGTAATAGGCCGCTAGCTTCCATTGCTTTAATGTATTCTTTATTACCTGTACGTGGACTACCGTAGGTAAACAATGCCTGTGGATTAGGTAGGTCTTCTGAACGTTGCAGTTTATATGCTACTAAGGTAGCCATTGCCGCGCCTAAACTATGTCCTGTACACCATACTGTACGTTTCTTACCAAACTTTTTAGCCTTGGCACTTAGTTCAGGCCACACATTGTCTGCTGATTGTTTAAAGCCGTGATGTACAAAGTTAATACCTTGTGAACTTTTTACTGGTGCTGCTTTAAGATCTGATGCAATGTCACGGAAGTCTGTTGGTTGTGTGCCACGGCATGCAATAATTAAGTCTGTGTCGTTTTGTAGCCAGTATGCTTGACTACCGTTTACATCTACTAGTTCTGCAACAAAGCCTAGTTCTGCAAAGCGAGCAGGGCCTTCTGGTGCGTCTAAGTATGCTAAATTACTAATTTTTGCGAACAGATGCGCTTGTTCTGTAAATGGTCGCATGTTAATTGGGTCTGACATGTCTATCTCCTTTAATCTCGTCTTGCGTCATTTTTGCCGTCGGCACGTGCGATACGGTCAACATCAGGTTTTAGCCCTAATGCATTTGATACGATGGTATCAATACGTACTACGTCATGATTCATTGTTTTAACACGATTGTCTAATGCTGTGATGATACCGGCCATGCCCTTAATACTGCTCAGCACGCCAGCTAATAATAGCTTAATTGTTAAGTAGACAAAATAACCGCCTGCTAACGCCATTGCTACTGGAAACCCAAGATCCCCAATAATTTTGAAGATATCGCCCATGTCTTGCTCCTTGAATACTACTTTATTATTATAATAGTATTTATAATTTGGTTGAGGTTTTTGGACAGTCTTCGCTAAATATTTGTACAATAATAGAAGATGGATATCCATGCCACAGAGCTTTGCTAGTTATACTGATATTTCAGTAAACGCACTTAAATTTAATCCTAAAAGCCAAGAGCTAATTGAAAAGAAACAGGAAATTCTGCGTTCTATCGCCGAGCATCACGGATCTGCACCTACTAGTATGTTGTTCTACGGATTTAATCCATTAATCCTAGCCACAACCTGCAAACAAATAGTAGTTACTGACATTACAGATTCAACAAAAAATTACCTAACCTCGCTAGGCATTAAATACGTATATATAGAAGAAAAAGAATTACCAGAGTATAAAAAGCAGTTTAATTGGGTAATGGCAGGTGATGAATATTTTACCTTTGTTAAGTCGGAAGCTGAGCAGGTAACTAAAATACAAGCCCTAGCAGATTTAACTAAAAATGTAATAGTAACGACTCTAAAGGACTACAAGAACCAAGACTTTAGAGAACGTGAATTTAGTCAACCATTGGCAATACGCAATGGCAAGGACAGCAAGTTATTCTTAGAGTATCATGATTTTGATTATAATGATAAGAATGCTTGGCGTACTACAGTGTATGAAATGACAGGGACTGAATCTATTGTTTCTGGACCTTATGCACGCAGAAATATGTTCTTTAAACAAATGGCTAAATTTAGTATTGATGCAGGTGCTAAGAATTTTTACGTACATAAGAACTTAATGTACAAGAGTCTCATAAAAAAGAATTATGAGCATGTAATATCAATTAGTTTTTAATATTGTTTTTCAAAGAGATTTATGGATATCAACGAACAACTACAACCTATCGTCGCCAGCCTAATAGACAGCCTTAAAGTTTCTATTGAAGCTGAACTACAAACAAAAATTACAGATGAAATAGTAAAGAAGATCGCCAACACAGAGTTGGACGGAATCATTGCCAGTCTGATACAGCAACAACTAGCAGTTAGATTAGATAAATTTAACTTTGTTAATGCTACCAACGAAGAACTAGAAAAGAAAGTTTCTGCACTTACTAAACACATCAACGACAACCTAGCCACTGCTGCCAATGCGCAGGTAACTACCAATATAGATAAAAAACTAGCACAGATGGACCTTAACCTAGTTATTAACAGTGTAGTAGAAAATAAACTTAGTAAACTGTTACAGGGCCAACAGAAGTTTCCACCTAATAGCATCAAACACGACAGCATTGACTTTACAGGACTAAAACTATCAGGCGACTATATCCACGGTGGTATCATTGATAAGTTTGGCAGTACTGGTATAGAGGATCTGGCCACTAGTGTACAAATGACATTATTAGACACAGGTGCTGTGTTTGAAAAACCATTCTATGCTCCTAGTGCCGCTATCAAGGGCAACCTAACCGTTGATGGTAGTCTAATCGTTCTAGGACAAGTAGATACAACAACTCCATTATATACGCAGATAACTCAAGCTGCCGCAGACAATGTACGTCAAACACTTAACGCTGAATTGTTTGGTCGGTTCAGTGACATTATATTTGATAAGATTAGAGAAAATGGTCTTGATCTAGATAAGATCACACAGGGTGGACGTGATGTGGTTAAAGGTAATCAATTAGGTTACCATATCATTGACAGCAATCTACAACGTGTGGGTATGCTACGTGATCTACAGACCATAGGTGAAGCATATTTAAGTGAAACCTTATACACTACTGATGGTCGTGTTGGTATTAACACTATGGACCCAACCTCAGCACTTAGCGTATGGGATCAAGAAGTTGAAGTAACAGTCAGTAAGCGTGAGCAAGATATAGGCTATATATCTACACCTAGGTATCAGCAACTGGTATTGGGTGCTAATAATAAAGACAATCTAACATTAAACACAGATGGTAGTGTACAAATTAGTACATTACAAGTGGGCAAGGTATCAATAACGTCGTCACACACTGCACCAAACACCCGCGGCCAACGTGGACAGGTTGTGTTAAACGAAATGCCAAGTTTAGGTGGACCTATGGGTTGGGTATGTTTGGGTGATACTGTTTGGGCAAACTTTGGTATAATTGAATAATTACCATCTAGCAGTAATCATTCCTTTTTTCCATCCAGAATCTAAATAATGATTTAGTCTGTCATTTATGACTCTTAGGTTATTCTCGCCATTGTTAATCCAGCAACTTCCTTTTTTGACAGGTGACCATTTCTTCTTAATCCATCCCTGGGATAATTTACCCTCTAAATTTTCCATAGAACATAGACTATACTCATTAGATGTTTTATTAAAAATCCAAATCTTATTAGCAGTGGGGGATTCGGGTAACCCTTTGGTCCACCCTTGTGACACGTATTGATTTAACTTATTGGGATTTATCATTTTCTTTTCTAAATTTTTATGAATCCATATTGTATTTGTTGTCGATGACATATTTCTCCCAATAACCCAACCTTCCTCTAATAGTTTAGGGATAGCATTGGGATGAACTGCCATCCGTTCGTTGGTAGTTGGGTTATGTATATGTTTCAACCCTTTCGAGCCGTTGTTAAATCCACCATATCCTCCTTCGACAATATTGTACACATCGGTCCTTGATAAGAAATCGGAGGTCACAATCTCTTTTTCTTTTTCAAACATTTTGGCAGGAGTATCATATATGTATAGAATATCTTTTTGAAATAAAGAGATTCCGTACTTGTCAATTGCCCTTACAATATTAGTCCCCGAACCATAATACAAATCGTTGATATTGTCAGTTGAATGTGCGCCTATATAAATTTTGTTATTAACAATATTGGTTATTTTATATATAATATGATATTTTCTTTTTGATTGATTTTTAGTGTTTGCCATATTGACATCCTATATCTTTTAGTGTATAATGTATTTATGTATTTGCGTGTAAATGGATAAATTATGATAATAAAACGTCTGGGATTTGCTTGTAAGTGGATCGATAGCCCTGATCAAGTCCTTGGAATTAAACCTACTGACGATGCTAAACAATATAATACCGGAAGTACAACAGTAGCGTGGCTCAACCGCCAAACTAGAGAAGTTGCCGAAGAGAAACTATGGGACCTAATGGTAGGTAACATAGAATCTACACACAAATTAATACAAAAAATAGGAACATTAAATGGCAACCTTAGGATGGTTCGTATCAGCTCTGATATACTACCAGTATATACAGAGTCTACTTGGAGTTATTTTTGGCGCAAGCCTGATGTCCGCAATTATTGTGAACAGGCCTTGGGTAAAGTGGGTGAGCTTGCTCGTATGCTTGACGTGCGCTTATCTTTTCATCCAGGTCAATTCACTGTACTTGCAAGTGATAATGACGACATTGTTCACAGAAGTATAGCAGAATTTGAATATCACGCTGATATGATCCGTTGGATGGGTTATGGTCAACGATTCCAAGACTTTAAATGTAACGTACATATTGCAGGTCGCAGAGGCTATCAGGGTATTCTTGATGTTTATCCTCGACTAAGTGTTGAAGCTCGTAATACTATTACAATTGAAAATGAGGAAATGAAACATGGATTGGATGATTGTCTTAATCTTAGTGCTCACGGCATTCCTGTCGTACTCGATATTCATCATCATTGGGTACGTGAAGGGGAATACATCTCCGTTTTGGACGACCGTGCAAAACGTGTTATGGAAAGTTGGCGCGATCAGCGGCCTACTCTACATTATAGTGTTAGTCGTGAAGATTATCTTGTTGCTCATAACAATACTGTAGCACCCAATTACACAGAATTATTAGAGTCAGGACATAAGAAAAGTAAACTACGTGCGCACAGTGACTTTTATTGGAATTCAGCTACCAACGACTGGGCATTGAGCTTCTTAGAACATTTTGATATCATGTGCGAGAGCAAAGGTAAGAACTTGGCCAGCTTTAGTCTGTATGAACGTGCAAAAGAATTGGAGTTAGTATGAAATTAACAAGACAAGAAATTTTAGAAATTGCCAAAAAACATAACATGGAATATGTTCACGAAACATTTCTTATGCGATTTGTAGAAGAACTTGTACAAGCAGAACAGGATAAGAAATAATGGCATTTGGATATAGTTGGACTGAACAAGGATGGGCCCAACAGGGCACGTGGCAATGGGCATTGAAGTTTGCCTGGTTACCTGCTAAGATGGATAGTGGTGCTTTTATTTGGTGGCGTGAATATTATCACGGTGTTAGAATAATCACAGGCCCAGGTGAACCAGCAGTCTTACATCAGTATATGACAGCCAAAGAGTTTACTTGGAAGGCATTACAAGAGTCGTAAAAAAAGCACCGCAAGGTGCTTTTTTGTTGTATGCTAATTATTTCTTCTTAGCTGGTTTAGGTGCTTGTTTAGCCTGTGGCTTAGGTTGGTTAACCTTGGCAACAGTACCGCCTGCATTTTTAACACCTTTAGGTTTGTTACCTTTATAAGGTGTACGTTGTTTATTAGCTGGTTTAGGGGCAACTGCCGCCTTAACTGCTTCAACACCACTATCACCTACAGCACGAACCTTGTTAATTGGTTTAGCTGGTGGAATGTATGTAGTCAACGGCACATTACCTGTGGCATTTGCTACTACTAGATCAGCGGCTGTTGATGCTGGTGCTACTACTTTGGTAGGTTCTGCAGAACCAATTCCAAACAAACTTTTGATAAATTTAATCATTGATAAATCTCCTTGTACAACTATTTACACTAGTGGGTCAACTAGACCATGTGATCTTGATATTGGTTGACTTTTTGGTTAATTGACTGTATAATGTTTTTATAATGAAACACACGAAGAAGATAAAGATGAAAGCTAGATCGCATTATGCTCTTTTCAATAAGGACCTACCATTCCGTGCCAAAGTTGAAAGAGATCGTACCAAGTATACCCGTAAGTCTAAACACAAACCAAGGAGTGAATGAAATGACCAAGCAAGAAATGTATGAAAAGGCCGTAACACTTAGTTATAACTTCCGTAAATTTTTACAAGAAAGTGCAGTAGCCGGAGTTGAAGTAACACCAGCGGAAGTACAAAAAGAAGGTTATAAAATGCTACAGGCCATTAGTGATTGTGGTCCTAAGTTTGAAGAGTACATGCTGTCCGGTACCGATGATTGGTTTGAAGAAGCCACACGTAGACTACAATTGGTTGACGAACAATCAATTTGATAGTATAATAGCACTTGTTTAGTTAATAAGGAATCCAAAATGGAAAAAGTAATTGTAGCAGTGGTTGGAGTAATTACATTAGTAGTCGCTCTTAGTTTCTTACTAAGCTGGCCTATCATGTGGCTGTGGAATAACGCCCTAGTTGGTGCAGTAGATGGCGTTCATACTGTTAGTTGGATGCAGGCATGGGGTATTAGTATCTTATTTGGTTTCTTATTCAAAACACATACAAGTTCTAAAAAGGATTAGTTATGGGATTGGATATGTATGCCTACGTTGCCGCTCGTGCAGGGCAAAATAAAGAATATTGGGATGATGGCGAGTACGATCCAGAAACTAAAGAATGGGTCAGTAAGAAATCCATCAGTCAACCTGTAGAAATTGCCTACTGGCGCAAACACCCAAACCTACATGGTTGGATGGAACAGTTGTGGCGCAGTAAAGGTGCTCCAATGGACGATGATGATGACATTAGTTTCAATGGTATTGAACTTGAACTAACTTGGGAAGACATTGACCATTTGGAACAAGACATTGAAGCACATAGTCTTCCAGGCACAACAGGTTTCTTCTTTGGTGACCCAAGTGACGATTACTACTACGAAGATGACTTAAAGTTTATCCGTGAAGCACGTAGTCAACTATTTTTAGGGTTGAAAGTATTTTACAATTCATCATGGTAAGCAAAACAGAACAAGCCTGGGTTAAGCGTATTATCTATGGGAGTCAATGGATGCCTAGAAAAAATGTTTATCACAGTAACGTAACTAGTCACAAGAAAATTGGCAACTACGTTAAAAACTTCCCTGTCAGAATTGACTTGGAAAAAGGTACCAGAACGGCAGTAATGAATACTTGTCGTAAGTACCTAGGACGTAGTTATTTGTACATGGTTAACTACAAAATTTGTGTACACCACGAAGGTATTTGGGTTTATCACGATGGCATTTTATACTTGAAAAACCCTGCCGATGAAAGTATTATTACTTTAGCTATGTTAGCCAAGTAAATTTTGGTTGACATTTGATTCGATTGAATGTATAATGTATATATTATTTAGCATTAAAGGTTAAAATGAATAAAGAACTCAGAGTAGAAGATGATAATTTTATGAGCAATATGGCGGAAGAAGAATTTGGTCAACTTCATGCTATTCACAATAACATGAATGCCATTGCTAACGTGCGCAGACAGCTAGCTAAACAGGCCTTGGAGCCAAGTGCTACAGAATGTGAAGAATGTGGTGATGAAATTCCAGAAGCACGTCGTCTAGCTATTCCAGGTTGTAAACTCTGCGTATTTTGTAAAGAGAAACAAGAACGTCATTAAATAAAATAAAAGGATAAGCAATGGCAAATTTTGTACCTACCGTATTAGAAAAGACCAGTGATGGTGAGCGTGCCTATGACATTTATAGTCGACTATTAAAAGACCGTATTGTTATCTTAGACACAGATGTTAGTGAACATTCAGCAAGTTTGATCGTAGCACAATTGCTGTTCTTAGAAAGTGAAGATCCAAGCAAAGATATCTTATTCTACATTAACAGTCCGGGTGGTAGTGTAACTGCTGGCTTGGCTATCTACGACACTATGCAGTTTATCAAACCTGATGTGAGTACTATTGTACTTGGGCAGGCATGTAGTATGGGCAGTTTCCTAGCACAAGCAGGCACCCCAGGCAAACGTCTAGTCTTACCAGAAGCACGTACAATGATTCACCGTGTTAGTTCGGGTACTCCTGGCACACGTGGTAGTGTACACGTACAAGATCTACAGTTTGAAGATGCTAAACGTAGCTTTGAAGAAAGTGTACGCATTAACAAACGTCTAACTGAACTATATGTTAAACATAATACCGCAGGCAAAACCTACGAACAACTATACGAAGTAATGAAGTTTGATACGTTCTTATCAGCAGAAGAAGCAGTTGAATATGGTCTAGCAGATGAGGTTATTACTAAACGCTAAGTCATTGATTTTAGGTATAATTAAAAGCACCTACGGGTGCTTTTATTTTGGTTGACTTTTTGATTAAATGACTGTATAATGTTACACATACACTAACAACACAGGAGCAATAAAATGGCATTAGACTTTTTAAGAAAAAACTTGCAGTTTCAAATTGAACAGCTATCGCAGGATGATCTAGAGGTTAGGTTTGAGCTGTATAAAGATCTAAAATCTCGTTCAGTTCGAGACGAGATCTACCTTGAGCTTATGGCTCAAGAGTTGGATAAACGTGAACAACTAGTAGGAGCAGAATAATATGGCAGAATTTATCACTGGGTTCGTATTGGGTGCATTGGTTTTAGACTTTGCTTGGGCATGGAAATTTGGTATCCCACAGCTTTTTTGGACCAGAATTACCCGTGTTTTTAACCGTGTTTTTAGGAAATAATTGGTTGACAATCAAACCAAAAGGTGCTATAATAGCTTTATGGAAATTAGAAATTACACAGAATTAACTCAAGCATGCGGTGGTGCAATTACACCGCAGAGACTTAAAAGTGTCTGGCTTGATATGGAATTTCAGACTAGTGCTGTAAAACAGGAGTTTTGGCAGTTTATGTTTGAGATGGGGAAAGACTTTGGAGACATTCAAAGTTTCGTAGTTCAAGATAGTTTTCAACAACAACAAGAAGGAGTATTAAATGTTTAAAGTAACTGGTATTTCAACTCTAAATGGTAAGACAAAGGTACGTTTCGCTAATGATCTAGTTAGCCGTGTTAAAATCTTAGTTAAAGATGGTCACACAGATATTAACCTTATTGAGCTTCCATCTGAGATGTCTAAACAGGATGCTATCAAGCATTTGAAAACCACAGACTTGTATACTACATTTTCTGCGGCAATTGACGCGGCAGATGAAAAGTATTCAAACCTTGGTACTGTTACAGTAACTAAAGCTAAGCCAAGCCTAGAAGCAATCAAGGCTCGTGCTGGTATCACAGAAACAGCATAGTGGTAGGGGTTATTGATAAAAAGCCCGTGTAATACGGGCTTTTTATTCTAGTTATAAGGTATTATAATAAATATCTTTATGGAAGATAAAGATAAGAATTGGTGGGTAGTATCCGATGAAGACAGTCGCATAGTCATTATTGATGAAGAACCTACTAATGGTGAACAGCGTCTTAATAAGAGTACAGGTGAAGTAGAAGTGTACTATAATGGCGACTGGTGCGCAAGGTAAAGGATACAGTATGGGTCAAATATTTTTAATAGGCGTGATTATTGTTGCGCTGATCGTAGCAGTAGGCAGTATTGTCAGCAGTTACGATGAATGGAAAAACGGTAGCGATGAATCATAAGCGCGGTCGTCCAAAGAATGCACGTGCTGGTTGTTTAATGTGCAAGCCAAACAAAATGAATGGCTCTAACAAAGATCAACTTGGGCACACAGGTTGGGGTAAATTAAAAGCAACTATCCTAGCTAAGTTAGACCTAAAGAACAGAGATTAATCAATGAAAAATATATTTGAGGAAACAGTTATGCGATCGTGAATTTAAACACGAGGAGTATAACATGTCTAGAACATATAGACGCAAGGGCGGAGACCATACAGACCTAGAGTGGCAAACTAGAGTATGCAGTCAAATCCCTGGTACATATATTTGGCTTTGGGAAAAGATGGACCCAAAGACCAAACAGTACAAAAAGGTAGTAAATAAGTATCATAGCGATGCAGGCACACAAAAATTTAACAATTGCCCGCAAGGGTGGTGGGTTAATTTGTGCATACAACGCCCACATCGTAGAGATGCTAAAAGACAATTAAAGAAATGGTTGACAGATTCAGAGTATGAAGTTATACTAAATGCTAAGAACCCGTTACCGTATTGGAACTAAGGAGTAGTGCAATGTGTAAGAAATGTGCAGTAAAACGCAAGGCGCCACACCCTCGTTCTATTATTAAAGCACGTAAACAACTCAAAGGAGCATAACATGGCAAGAGAAAATTCACGTTGGGGCACAACTCCATCAGCAAAACGAGCAACACAACGTAGAACAGGAAAATAATTATGCCTAGTCCACGTAGAGTAAGTCAGATTGTAAAAGGTAAGAAACCACCTAAGCCAAAAACAGTAAATGCTATGGCTAAGCGTGCTAGTAAGAAGCGTTAGTATTAAAGAATTGTTGTAGCCGTAAGGCAACGTTGTAAAGTAAGGCATGTTGGACGGCGGTTCGATTCCGCCCAGGTCCACCAAAAGCACACTTTTGCCGCAGCAAAGCCGAGAATTGATGTTAACTAAAATTCTCATAAACGAACTGGAATGAAAAAATTCTGCCGGACCAGTTTAAGTGTGCTTCTGATGGGCCTGACCAGGTTTCGACAGCGTGAGATAGGATAACGACGCAACACGTGGGGTCACGTAAAATGCAAAACTAAGTAAATGCAAAAACATCTACTAAAGACGTAGTTAAAGTATCTATGGGTCGTGGCTTCCGCTTCGCTCGTGGTACTGAAGCATTAGCAGCCTAAGAAACTGCTTCGTCCGGGGTAGCTATACCTTGTTACCAAAACTAGTAGGAACCCACTTCGGTGGGTTTCTTTTCTTTTAAGTAAGAAAAAGGTTGACAACACCCACAAAAGGTAGTACAATTGTTTTAAGGTTGAAAGAGAAGTAAACCTTATTATTTTTTAAGCTGAAATGAGTAGGCATAACTAGGAGATAACAATGGCAACAGGCAATCTATCCTTCTTGCAAGGTAAACGTGTAACACAGAAGTGGAATCAAAAGTTAAGCATTAAACAGTTTCAAAAGAAGTATGCAACAGAGTTTGACATGGCCAATGACGCAATCGACCTGCGTACGATGTCAAAGAACTTTGCTAGCAACCATGGTATTATCCCATTGGAAGACATTAATCAAGCTATTGCAGCAGTTAATGGTCCAAAATTCCAAGCAATTAATTCATATACATATGATCCAAGTGGTGGTGCTGTTATCAGCTACCCAAAAGGCCTACCTAGCCCACGATTAGTCTATGCTGACTGGGCAGAGCTATTCCTTTGGTCATTGTTCCAACGTGATGTAGCACCAAATCACATTGAAAAGATCTACGATGACTTTGAACACACCGCGGTATTGATTCCAAACGCTGTAAAATTTACCATTGAGGGTAAAGTATACTATTGTATCTGGGACGGTCATCATACCTTACAGGTATGTCGTTTCCAAGGCTACAGCAAGTTTCCAATTTGGGTAACTGATATTGATGAAGTGCCTATGTCAGAAATTGTCAAAGCAGGCTTCGAAGCAACTGATGCAGGTCGTATCAAGTACGGTGTTTGGGTAGCTGGTCGTAATATGATTCGTATTAACAGCAAGAACAAACGTAAACTAAGCCCATACGACGAGTTTATGATTAAGTTAGAAACACTAGATGCAGACACAGTAGCAATCTTTAACATCTTATCTAAAAACAATTGCGTAGTTAAGCGTCATGCTACTATGGCAGGTGCGTTTACACAGATTAAGAGTGGTGAAGAGTGTTATAACCTAGAAGACAAATACGGTAACAAGGGCATTTACTTTGATCGTGCATTAGAGTTTCATCGTAAGACTTGGCCTGCGTCACCGCTAACGTTAGAAGTGTTTCGTCCGTTGAGCATGTTATACCAACGAGCCGCTACCCAAAAAGGTAGTTTAGACCAAGACTTTGATGTAGAGTTGGCTAATCTACTTACTACTAAGTTTGGTGATCCAGAAACTGTGCAGGAAAAAATCAAGGCTAGTTATGAAAATGCAATATACAACGGTCTTGGTAAAGGTGCACTGTTAGATCATCACAAAACGCAGGTAATGAATGGTTTAATTAACCTTTACAATGATCATGTTGGGCGTGCAGTGCTACCTCCAGCTGATTATGTTTGGAAAGTATAACATGGAAAAATGGGCATTATGGTATGCCTTTAACTGTCCTTTAACCCAATACACCGGGTTAAAGGCGGCTAAACAAGGTATTACTGGATTACCAGAAATTCGTTTGGGCGTGTATCAAAACAGTGTAAGTAGAGATAATCATACTGTCTGTTTTAATATTGCCTACATAGGTGATCCTACAGTAATTGCTAACCTTGAAAAGGCAGTAAAACGTATCTATGATTGGGCTATTGAACGTGATGGTCGTGGTCATAGTGAATGGATTAGTGGTCTAGATGTTGCTGAAATTGAATCCAAAATGGACGAGATCATTGACGGTCATAAGTTCTTAGTTAAAAAAGTAGACCCCGAATGGTTACCATTAACTGTGGAAAATATGGCAGAATTTAAAGCACACTACGGCTTGACATAAATATTTTTCTAGTTTATACTAGTTGCTAACGTGCCTAATCAGGGCGAAGGCAAACAATTTTATTTGCTTAACAAAGGAGTAAAAACATGCAATTAAATCCTCTACACGACCGTGTGGTCATCAAACGTATCGAAGCTGAAACTAAAACAGCATCAGGTCTGGTTATCCCAGATAACGTCGCAGAAAAACCAGATCAGGGCATTGTTCTAGCAGTAGGACAGGGCAAACGTACAGAAGCGGGCGCACTTATCCCAATGAGTGTCAACGTCAACGACAAAGTATTGTTTGGTAAGTTTGCAGGTCAGGCAGTTAAGATACAAGGCGAAGAAGTCTTAGTTCTTAAAGAAGAAGAAATTTACGCAGTAGTTGAAGAATAAGGAGAACGAATATGAGTGCAAAAGACGTACAATTTGGCGAGTCAGCTCGCAATAAAATGATTGAGGGTGTAAACATCCTAGCTAATGCTGTAAAAGTAACATTAGGTCCTAAAGGCCGTAACGTTATTATTCAAAAGTCTTGGGCTAGTCCACAGATTACCAAAGACGGGGTTACAGTGGCTAAAGAAATTGAATTAAAGGACGCACTACAGAATATGGGTGCGCAGATGTGTAAGGAAGTTGCTAGCAAAACAGCAGATGATGCCGGTGATGGTACAACTACAGCCACAGTATTAGCGCAGGCTATTGTTAAAGAAGGTGCTAAGTCAGTGGCCGCTGGTATGAATCCAATGGACCTAAAACGTGGTATTGATCAAGCTGTAGCCGCTATTGTAGCAGAACTAGCTAAGATTAGTGTTCCATGTGATACAACAGCCAGCATCGAGCAAGTGGGTACTATTTCAGCTAACAGCGATAACGAAATTGGTAAGATCATTGCTCAAGCTATGGAAAAGGTTGGCAAAGAGGGTGTTATCACAGTTGAAGATGGCAAGTCATTGAACATGGAACTTGATGTTGTAGAGGGCATGCAATTTGACCGTGGCTATCTCAGCCCATATTTTATCACACAGGGTGATAAGCCAGTGGCTATCTTAGAAGCACCATTCATCTTGTTATACGACAAGAAAGTTTCTAGTATTAAAGAAATCCTTCCTGTACTAGAACAAGTGGCTAAAACAGGCAAACCATTACTGATCATTGCAGATGATGTTGAAGGTGAAGCACTAGCTACCCTAGTAGTTAATAACATGCGTGGCACTATCAAAACCTGTGCTATTAAATCCCCAGGCTTTGGTGATCGTAAGAAAGAAATGCTACAGGATCTAGCAGTGTTGACCAACGGTGTTGTGATCACAGAAGACATTGGTATGAAACTTGAAGACACTACTATTGATCAACTAGGTCAAGCAGCACGTGTTGAAGTAAGTAAAGACAACACTATTGTTATTGACGGTGTAGGTCTACCAGGTGCAATTGAATCACGTGTTGATTCAATCAAACAGGCTATTGAACTTAGTCAGTCAGCATACGAAAAAGAAAAACTACAAGAACGCCTAGCTAAACTAGCAGGTGGTGTTGCTGTCATTAAAGTAGGTGCTGCAACTGAAGTAGAAATGAAAGAGAAAAAAGACCGTGTTGATGATGCTCTACATGCTACTCGTGCCGCGGTGGAAGAAGGTATTGTGCCAGGGGGCGGTGTTGCTCTAATCCGTGCTAAACAAGCAGTGCTTGGACTAAAAGGCGCCAACCATGATCAATCAGTAGGCATTGATATTGTTCTACGTGCTATCGAAGCTCCATTGCGTAGCATTGTTGAAAACGCAGGTGGTGAAGCTAGTGTTGTGGTTAACAAAGTACTCGAAGGTCTTGGTAACTATGGCTTTAATGCTAGCAATGATGTCTACGGTGATATGTTAGAGCAAGGCGTTGTTGACCCTACTAAGGTCACACGTTGCGCACTACAAAATGCTGCAGGTGTTGCTGGCTTACTATTAACCACTGACTGTGCAATCAACGAATTGCCTAAAGATGAAGTAGGTGATGGTGCTGGTGGTCCAGGTAATCACGGTGGGTTTAGCATGCGTTAATCAATTAACTACATAGTTAATTAACTAAAATAGCACCTTTGGGTGCTATTTTTTTGATTAAAGTAATTATCTATTCTCCGGCATAAATAACTTTAAGTAATTATTATATTGGGGAATATGGAACCAAATGGCTAACAAGAATTTCGTCGTTCAGAATGGACTAACAATTGGTCCGTTAACAATTGATGCTGCTACAGGTAGTATCACAACAACAGGTAATTTATCTGTCGCAGGCTTTACAGCCAACATTTCCCAAGATACTGTTACAACCAACGAAGTCATCACTGGCAATCTATCAGCAGGTAATGTTTTCATTACAGGCAACATTAGTACCGCAGGACTAACGGGTAACGTTATAGGGTATAACAATTTCACTACAACTTTACAAGCTAGATTATTAGCAAACTCTATTATTTTTGGGATATAAAAAATGGCAAGACAGCAAATTAAACAATATGTATTTTACCCTAGCGGTGCTGGGTTTGGTAATATCCAAATTCCTGGAAGATATGACAATGCTCAGATCTTAACAATCCTAGATACCAACAAACAAACGTTCATTCAGAACTTTGCAGATCCCACATTAGGTGCTACCTTTGTATGGACTGCGGGGCCTAACACTAATTTCCCAAATTCAGTAGACGGTGTTACTACAATTACATTGACTGCTAACACATCAACTGCATTAGGATATGCCGGCACTGATAAATTGGCCATTTACGCAGAAACTCCATACCAAACTATCAAAGCATGGCCGTTTGGTACTGATGCTGTTGAGCGTATGCGTATAGCAAATCCACAGTCACTTATTGATGCTGACTTTGAATACGGTCTACAAACAACTAAATGGCAAAGTCTATTTACTTGTTTAGATCAACCAAGTATCTATGAAGTTCCAGGCGGTGATGTTTGGAACAGTGCTAACGTTATCAGCTATGTAACATTCTTAGGGAATGCGTTAACATCAGTTACAGCTAACCCAATTGCAGCTAATATTTCCAACCAGTATACATTGGGTACTAGTGGTAGTATTCCTAACGTTATAACCTCAGGTGGTACTGTAGCGGCATACGGTCCATTATGGACACAGAATGATTATGCTCTAATGGTAAACATGGGCGGTGGTGGTTATCCAGCATCTGGTACACAGCAAGGTGCAACAGCAACCTATATCACAGCCAACGTAATTAACATTAATAATCGTGCTATACCTATTGCAAGTACAACAGGTTACGGTGCGGGTAATATCGTTGCTATTGCATACCTACCATGGCAAAATAACACAACATTAGGTGCACCTAGTGGTACTATTCTAGCTGTACCTGGTTCACAAAATATCAATACAACTGCTAACATTATATATCCTACCGGTGGGGTTAACGTAGGTGCAACATTGGGCTTACAAACTGCTACTTCTAACCTATGGGAATTGGTAACTGTACTAGGGTTCTCAACTCCAACAGCAGGGTTAACTGGCGGCAACTTATACGTATCACGTAACGTTTGGGCAAGTAATCCCGCTAACGTTGCGTTAACTGCTAGTGGTGGTGTACGTGTTATTCAAAACGTTGAATTTGCTAACGTTGACTCTGTTGATTCTGGTACACAGATATCAGTTGACCGTACTAGCTACAATACACAAGGCTATGATCAATTATATGCAGGTAGTGTTGTTAACATTGTTAATATTGACACACTAATGAATTCTGGTGGTAACAGTGAAATTGTTCAAATGACCACAATCAGTAACCAAACTGGTAACGTTGCACAAATTTATCGTGGTCAATTGGGTACAACTAGCCCAACAGCAATGTCAGCAGGTAGCGTATTATTACGTCTAAGTGGTATCTTTACTGCAGGTAATGCAAGCGTAACCCTAGTAGGTACAAACTATCCAAATCATCCGTTCCTAGCTAACTCAACAGCACAAAACGGTGCTATTAGTACAACTGGTCACTTAACACCAAACACAGAAGGTCAATATCAAATTGTTGCTCAAACTCCAGTAGTTTCAAACAACTATTTCTTATACTATCCACGTAAACAAACCACACAGTTAAGAATTGGTGATCCATTAAACAACTACAATACTGTGTTACGTCGTGCAGGGTTCTTTGGTGGTGGTAATATTCCATTTACTACTATCACATCAGATGGTGCTAATCCAAGTACACTTACTATTACTACACCATATGCACACGGTTTAACTCCAGCTATTCCTGTGTTGATTAACCTATGGGGTGGTGGTACTGGCTTACAATACGGTAGTGGTTCATTTACTGTATTAACATGCCCAACACCAACTACATTTACTGTACAAGGTAAACCAAACGGTGTTGTACAATCAGGTGTAAACCTTGCAGGTACAATTTATATTCGTCCTAGTGCTTACTACATCCACAGACCAGTGGACGGCGGTGTATTAATTGGTTGTGGTACTCCAAGTCACGGCGCAATGTCAGCTAGACAAACTAAGAAATACTTCCGTTACCAATCTGGTAAAGGTCTAATGTGGACATCAGGTACATTATTAGGTACTAACCTAGATGTGTCAAACATCTATGCAGCAGGTACAACCACAGGTAGTACAATTACTGTGATCACCGACCAAGAACACTACTTACAAAGTGGTGCTAACGTAAATATCAGTGGTGTTACTACTAGTGGTTACAATGGTAACTATATTGTATGGGTTACAACTGGTGATTATTCATTCACAGTTAATGCCACAGGCTCATTAGGTAGTACTATAACAACATTAACATACCAACCAAAAGTTGCAGTAAATGCCTGGGCTGGTGCCTGTGTACGTGCTGGTCTATTTGATGATCAAAACGGTGTGTTCTGGGAAAATACTGGTGCACAACTTAACTGTGTTGTTCGTTCAGCTACATGGCCATTAAGTGGTTACGTATCAGTTGAGCCAGGTAGCAATCAAATTTCAGGTGATGGTACAACACACTTCTTATCTCAATACAAGAAATTTGATAAAGTTGTATTGCGTGGTATGAGTCATACTGTGGTTAACGTCGTTGACGACAATACCATGCAGGTTAGTCCTCCATGGCGTGGTGCAACTACACAAATTCGTGTTAAATTAAGTAAGGTTGTTGAACAACGCATTCCACAAAGTCAATGGAATATCGACAAGTTAGATGGTACAGGCCCTAGTGGTTATGTAATTGATCCAACTAAGATGCAGATGTTGATGATTCAATACACATGGTACGGTGCTGGCTTTATTGAGTTTGGTCTACGTGGTCCTACAGGTAGTATGATCATGGCACATCGTGTTATGAATAATAACACAGGGTATCAAGCATGGATGCGTACAGGTAACTTACCAGCACGTTACTCAGCTAGTAATGACACTCCAAGTGTGTTCTTGGCCAATGCAATGACAGCTACTGATGCATACTTTACAGTTAGTGATATAACACAATTTCCGTACCAAAGTATGAGTGCTAATAACCCAGTATACGTATTAATTGATAACGAAGTTATTAGATGTAACACATACACATTAGGTACTACAGTTAATGGTGTAACTCCAGGTAATATTACACAGGTATCTCGTACAAGTGCTTACTCATTGTGGCAAGATGGACAGATTAAAACGTTTAGTATGGGTGCAGCCGCGACACACGGTGCAGGTAATGCTGTAGTAGTTGTTAATAATACTAATGCTCCAAGTTTAAATCACTGGGGTTCAGCAGTTATCTTAGACGGTGGATTTGACAAAGATCAGGGTTATGCTTACACATACGTGGCAGCTAACATTACATTCCCAAGTGGTGGTACTACCAGTCCAACCACAGCGTTTGTGATGCGTTTAAGCCCAAGCGTAAGCAACGGTCTTCCAGCTGCATTAGGTGGCGCTGAGTTAATCAATAGAGCGCAGCTAATTCTAAATAACATGACTGTTAACTTCCAAGGTCCAAATGCACGTTTCTTGGTTGAAGGTATTCTTAACCCAAATAATATTAGTACTACAGCAACTACATTCAGTTACTTGTACAATACTAGTGCTACTAGTACAAACAATCCAAGTGGTGCTGTACAACCGTCATTTACACAGATTGCACCAAATACAGCGATTAGTTATACCGCGTTGAACTATGCATCAGGTGGTGAACGTTTGTTTGCTATTCCAGTTACATTTACTAACTCAGGTCAACTAGATCTAAGTACAGTTAAACAATTGGGTAACAGTGGTATTCCGGGACAAAACATTTTCCCAGATGGTCCAGAGTTACTAGCAATCAACATTACATCATTGACAACCTTAGGCGGTAGTGGTGTGTCTGGAGAAGTACAAATCCAGTTCCAAGAAAGTCAAGCGTAAGATACTAGTACATGCAGTAAAGACAACAGGAACTTCGGTTCCTGTTTTCACATAAATAGTATTAATAAGACGAGAATTCTATGGCACTAACCAGACCACGATATAGCCAGATTTACGATACAGACTACAAAAACAGTGTTCGTGTAGCAACCACGGCTGACGTAGGCAACTTACTAGCCACAGGCAACATGACCAACTATGTTGATGGTGTTACGCTAGTACTAAATGATCGTATTCTAGTTAAAGATCAAACAGACAAAAAACAAAACGGTATCTATTATGTTAGAACATTAGGCACTGGCAGTAACGGTACGTGGATTCGTTCACTGGATGCCGATGGTGGTGGCAGTAATAAAGTAACAGCAGGTATGACTGTGATTGCCACAGAAGGTGGTACTAACGGTGAAAAAGACTTTAGGTTAATTACCAATGACCCAATCACTGTAGGGGTTACTGATCTAGTATTTCAAGCAATTACCAGCTTACCTGGTGGTGGCAATACTCAAATACAGTTCAATGATGGTACTATACTAGGCGGTAGTCCAGCATTTACCTTTGATAAGGCAGCCAACGCAGTAGCTATTAGTAATAATCTTACTGTAGGTAATACCTTAATAGTCTACGGCAATCTTCAGGTACAGGGTACCACCACTCTAGTCAGTACTGAAATTGTACAACAAAGTGAAATTGTCACAGGTAATATCACTGCCAACGGCAATGTTATTGCAGGTACATACTTTGTGGGTAATGGTGCAGTATTGACCTTTACTGGTCCTAGTTACAGTTCATCTACTAATCCTCCAAGCAATCCTCGTGTTAAAGACCTATGGTATGACACAGGTACAGATATTCTGTTCATGTACGAAGATGATGGTACTAGTCAGCATTGGACTGATATTGTCAGTGTACAGGGTGTTCCCTACGTAGCTAACAATAACTCTTACTTTACTAACCTTAGTGTATCATACACTACAATGACCAGCAACCTAGTAGCCTACGGTGCTACACAGTCAACAGCCAGCACCAATGGTGCTATTGTGGTTACTGCCCAAGGCGGTATTGGTGTAGGTGGTAATATCTATGTTGGTGGTAACTTAAACGTAGGCATAAATTCAACGTTTAACGGTAACGTATTATTAAATAATTCTAACCTAACAATAATTAGTACAGCATTAACAACGTCACGTGGGGCACTATTAGTCACAGGTAATCCAGATGGTAGTACTGCAACACTTAACAACTCTGGTGTAATGTTACACATAGTTGGCGAAACAGCACAGCCGGCTCGTATGTATCTTGATGGACAGGGGCTTAACAACTATGCGGCCTTTATTGGTCGACACTATAATGGCACCAGCGTTGGTCCTACACAGATTCTTAACAATGCCATCATTACACGTTTAGGTGCCACTCCATACAATTCAACAGGCTGGCCTGCAATCAGTACCACTAGAATTGACATGGTTGCTGATGAAGATCAAACAGGCACTAACCAAGGTTCACGTATTGAGTTTTGGTACACACCAACTGCCAATACTACTACTAACATTAGTAAGGCCATGGTTATCAGCAGTACTGGTACTAAAATCAGTAACAACCTACAGTCAAATAGCAGTAGCATTGGTGCGTTTACTGTAGCAGGTGGTGCGGGTATTGGTGCTAACCTAACAGTAGGTGGTAACTTAAATGTTACATCTAATGTGGGTATTGGTGCAATCAGCACAGCAAGCAAACTAACAGTTTCTACCAATGCTAGTGGACTACCAAGCCTAGGTCCTATCAACACAGGTGCGTTTGTCACCAACGAATGGAGCATAGGTGCAGATAGTACTAATCCAATCAAATTAATAGACAGTTTCTCTGGCACACCAACGTTTATTGGTCGTCGCAGTGGCGGTACATTAACTGTACAGTCGGGTGTTACTGCTGGTAGTCCACTACTATCTATTAGTGCATACGGGTTTGGTACTACACAGTATTCACAGACCAGCAGAGCAAATATACAATTTACAGCCAGTGAACTATGGACAGACACAGCACAAGGTTCTTATGTTAGTCTAACTACAACACCCGCAGGTACTACAGCCACAGCTGAAAGAATTCGTGTCGATGCGGGTGGTAACGTATTAGTTGGTATATATAACCCTAACACATACAGCAATGTAACTATTGGATATAGTACTTCATCTACATCTCCACAAACTGGTGCACTGGTAGTAACAGGTGGTGTAGGTATCGGTGGTGATGCTAATATTGCAGGTGTGGTAAGCATCAATAATCCACTAGGTAATACCTACATAGCTGGTAATTTAATTATTGGTGGTGGTTCTGTATCTAGTACATATCTATATGTTACAAGAAATTTTGGTATTAACGAACAAAAATTATTAGCAGTAGGAACAGTAAACTTAGGGTTAGCCGCAACAGGTGCAGGTGCAATTAGTTTGTACACCGGCAGTGGTGGTATTACTAAACAACTATACGTTCCTAATACGACTAACGCAGTAAACTATGTGTCTATCACTGGTGGCGTTACTGGCTCACCTCCAATCATTACTGCCCTAGGTACAGATACTAATATTGACCTTAAACTATTAGCACAAGGGTTTGGTAATATTACTACTGCTAACTCAGTGGTGATTTCAAATGCCACAGCCAGTGGATCAACACTAACAGGTGCACTACAGGTCACTGGTGGTGTTGCAATACAAAATAATTTAAACGTTGGTTTGGCAGCCAATGCCGCAACAGTTAATGCCACATTAGTTAACTCAAACACAGTAGCCGCTGGTGCATTAAACGCACCAATTATTGGTAACACAGGTGCAACAGGACAGTTCAACTCAATTACATCTGGTGCTGTTAGTGCAGTTACTTTTGGTAATACAGGTAGTACTGCTAACTTCAACACAGTTAACGCAGGTGCGGTAAATGCAGTTACTATAGGTAATACAGGTAGTACAGTTTCTGTTAACACAGTTAATGCAGGTGCGGTAAATGCAGTTACTATAGGTAACGTTGGTTCTACCGTTGTTGCTACAACTATCCAAGCAGGTAATATTCTAGTCAGCACAACAGGTAACGTACAAATTGCTAATACCACACAGAGTGTAGGCTATACATCGGGTGCATTAACTGTAGCGGGTGGTGTTGGTATAGGCGCTAACCTATATGTTAACCAAAAATTAATTGTCAATGACCAAACTAACTCTACTGCGTATGTACTAGGTAGTGGTGCAATGTACGTAGCCGGTGGTGCTAGTTTTGGTAAAGACGTATGGATTGGTGGTAACATCTATGTAAACAATGTTATCAGTCAAAACACACAGATTTTATCTGTAACTGATCCATTATTATATCTATCAGCTAATACAACATATCCATACAACTATGATATAGGATTCTTCAGTCACTTTATTGGCGGTCCAGCAAATGCCTATGTGCATACTGGATTTGTACGTAATGATACCGACGGTCGTTGGTACTTGTTTAGTAATATTGGTGAGCCAGTTGGTGGTACAGTAAACGTTACCGATACTAATATTATATTTGATGAGCTAGTGTTGGGTAATGCTAACATTCGTTCAAACTCTACTAGTATCTCAACTACCACAGGTTCTATTGTAACCTTAGGTGGTATAGGTGCACAAGGTAACTTAAACGTTGGCGGTAACATATCATCACCTGCAACTATCAGCGGTGCTTATGTAACAGCAAGCACAGCAACATTTGGTAATATCTCAGCAGTTACATTTGGCAATGCAAGTGCGATCTACAACGGAGCAACATTTAATGCCACAGGTAACGTACTAGCATCAAGCGTACTAAGTTCGTTTGTACAGGCTAGTACAGTAGCGGTTGGTAATATTTCAGCAGTAACAATAGGTAATACTGGTAGTACCGGTAACTTTAATACTGTAAATTCGGGCGCACTAAACGCAGTTACTATTGGTAACGTTGGGGCTACATTAACAGCATCACTAGTACAAGCAGGTAATATATTAGTAACTACCACAGGTAACATACAGGTAGCTAATACATATCCAAGTACGTCAGCAACAACAGGTGCTCTGACTGTAGCAGGTGGTATTGGTGTACAGGGTAACTTAAACGTTGGTGGTATTGGATTATTTACAAGTAACGTTGGTATTGGTACCGCATTATCAGGTACACCGTCTAAATTAGTAGTTAGAAGAGATGCTGTTAATACCGTCGCAAACGTATTAATGCTTAACAATGGCACTGCTGATAACCAAGCAGGTACTGGAGTAAGAATTAACCTATCTGGCGTATCAGAACTTAATTCAGGTATCCGTTATGCATATATTGAATCTGCTACAACAACCACAGGTAATGACCACTATATTGCATTTGGTACAAATCCAACAACAGCAACACCACTTGAAAGAGTACGCATTGATTCAACGGGTAATCTATTAGTTGGGACATTAAATCCAACAGCATCAGGCAACCTAACAGTAGGACATAGTACACAAAGTACTAGTGCAACCACAGGTGCTATTGTAACACCAGGTGGTATTGGTGTTGGTGCAAACATCACAGTAGGCGGCAATGCAAATATTTTAGGTAATACAACTATCAGCAACGTATTATTTGTTGGTGCTAGTGCTCCATTAGCCTACAGCAGTTTCTCAGCAGCAAGTATTATCGCGCTAAATGCTGGTGCTACCTATACGCAGACCGCAATGAAGAACTCGACCAACACTGGTTCAGCAGACTTTGCTGCCTACTGTGATACTGGTACAGATGCTGGTGGTTGGGTTGACCTAGGCTTTACAGGTACAGCATTTAATGACCCCAACTATACTATTACTAAACCCAATGACGGCTATGTGTTATCACGTTCAGTTAGCACTACCTACGGTGGTAACCTAGTCTTAGCCACTAGTGAAGCAGGTAACTTTAATGATATTGTCTTTGCACAAGGTAGCTTCTTAGCCACAAGTGAAGTGGCCCGCTTCCATGGTAACGTAGGTACACTAGGTAACCTAAGAATACAATTAACTACTACATCAACTTCAACAACCTCAGGTGCTCTACAGGTATTAGGTGGTGTGGGTATCAGTGGTAACTTAAACGTTGGTAGTAACGTAGCTTTCTCAGCTACACCAAACAGTAACGTGGCTAGTGCTTCACCTGTGACTGTTAACGGTAGTCTAGGTGTTAAGGGTAATATTGTAAGTAATGCCAGTGTGGTATTTGGCAATACATCAGGTGGATATGGTGCGTCGATGGTATTCAATCCTGTNGCTAACAGCATTGACTTCTATTTTGGATAATCAATAATGGCCTTACTGGGTAGAATGACCAATACTGGTAATTTGATATTATCAACTAGTATACAATTTGATGAAGTTACACAGACTAAGATTAGTCTGGGATCATCTGCGTTCTACGCAGATTACTTTGATGAAGTAACAGGTCCTATTGTAACCAATGGCTTAATAGCCTATATAGATGCAGGTAAACAATCTAGTTTTCCTGGACGTGGAGTAACAGCCTATGACCTCAGCGACATAGGTACACCCAATGGTACATTAAACGGTGCAGTACAGTGGGTTAGTAATGGAGCACAAGGTACCAGCAGTTATTGGTGGTTCCCTTCAAGTAGTGCAGGTAATTATATCTCAAGTACTGTACCACAAAACTATATTGATGTAACCATAGTGTTCCAACCTGATTTTACTTTGTCGGTAGGATCTAATTTAGTTGGTTTAATAGGCACTAGTAACGATACTACAACTAATGATAAGAGTCTACGACTATCGGGGGTCAATGGCACTGGCCCGTGGACCTTGCTTAATCCCGACAATACAGACGGGTGGGCAAGTTCTGCCACTACTTATTATATTAACGGAGTTGCATACAGCGGTGCAGGAAGTTTAAGCACCGGTTGGAATATATTAGGCGGCACAAGAACTAACACTACTACTGGTGCATTTGCTAGTCCGTTTAGTTACTTTTTAGGTACAGAAGGATACAATAATGAAGCACGTGATTTCCGTGGCAACATAGCCGCAGTGGCCTTTTACAATCGTAGTCTAAGTGCAGCAGAACAACTACAAAATTACAATTACTTTGCTAGTAGATATATAGGTACTAGTTCTACTAAAGTGCCCCCGGTTAGATATACTAAGACAGGTAATGTCTATGTTACGGGTGAGTTAAATGAATCTGACACTATTGGTGTTAGTATTACATACAATGATAATCAAATATCAACATCAACAGCAGCGACTAATCCTGTAAATCTCTCCTATGCAAATATTAGAATAGGTCAACCTAGTTCTAATAGAATAGTAGCTATGTTTTTTGCCGGCGGATTAAATACTCCCGGTATAATTGCCACTGTGACAATCAATGGAGTTACAGCTACTAAAGCTGTAGCAGCTGAAGCTGCAACAAATGCCAGATACGATGAAATATGGTATGCTACTGGTGTAAATGGTACTGAAGCAAATGTTACTATAACCACAGCAGGTGCATTTTCATCAAATGGATATATATCTACTGCATCAATATATAATGCTACCATTACAACTCCGGTGGCTACGTCAACATTCAGCAGTTTAACTAATACCAATCCCAACACCAGTGTTGGTATTGCTGTAGGCGCTAACAGCGTATTATTTGCCGGGTACAGTAGTGGTGCACGTACTAATACTGGTAATGTGATCACATGGGGTTCTGTGATCAAACAAAGTGAAGTTGGTACTACTGCGGTATCCACTGACGCAATTGGTGCAAACATAGCGCCAACTACTGTTACGGTTTCAGTCTCTGACACAGCAAGTACAGTCAACCGACCAGGTTTGGTTGTAGCCACATGGAAATAGAGTAAATACATAAAGAGAGTAAAGAAAAGATATGGCAAAATTACAAGGCGGAACCACAGTATACGGAAATGCAACAGTTTTAGGTAACCTAACGGTCACTGGTAACTTAGCTTTCAGCGGACAGAATATATCATATACTGGTGTAAGTAATCTTGCACTTCCTTCTGCTACTGTGATCTACAGTGGTAGTCCAAACTTGTTTGATCTATTACCTGCAAGTGGCAATATTGCCATTGGCACTGGCATAGGTGGATCAAACGTGGTTATTAACACAGGTGGCGGTGGTGCACAGTTAACACTTACTGGTAACAATGCCAGAGGTGGTGCTAGCTATCACGATTTTCTAGCAGTGACTAGTACATCCAGTGGTGCAGTTACCCCAAGTAAATTTTTCCGTTTAGATGGCTACGGTAACATACAGATCATCAATAGCGGTTATACAGCCGAACTATTACGTGTGTCAGACGCAGGTGTACTATGGGTAACACAAAACATACCGTCAACTTCATCGACTACAGGTGCCCTACAGGTAGTAGGTGGTGCTGGTGTACAGGGTAACTTAAACGTTGGTAGTTTAACTATCCCAGGCGCTGCACATACACTAGTAGGTAATGTTACTATCAGTGGATCAGGATCAACTGCTTCAGGAACTCCACTGACTTTAACATCGACAGGGTTGTCTTTAATATCATTGACTAGTTCAACAATTTCAGGTCAAACTACATATTACATGCGCCAAGGTATTGCAGGTGTTAATAACGGCGGTTTTAGTTTATATGATGCATCAAATTCAACTACACGATTAGCGATTGATCAATTAGGCAACGTGGGGATTGGCGCAACAACTATAACAGCTAATTTGCATGTGCAAGGTATTGCCAATGAAGGTGGTATTAAAATCAGAATTGAGAATACTGCTTCGGTCGGTAATGCATATTCGCAGATTAACACAGCAGTTGGTGGAGTTAATTTATACAATTACAGTTTTGCTAATACCTATGTTAATACTAGTAATACCAGATATGTTCCATCATCGGGATTAGTAGAGTCAACTGGCGTAGGTGGTGTTGGTTTATCAGCGTCGGCAGGTAATATTGCATTCTATACCAACGGCAATAACGAACGTATGCGTATTGACACAAACGGTAACGTTTCAATTGGAACAACATCAACTACCTACAAACTACAGGTCAACGGAAGTTTTGCGGCCACAACCAAATCGTTCGTAATCGATCACCCAACTAAACCAGGTAAACAATTACGTTACGGTAGCCTAGAAGGTCCAGAAAATGGTGTATATGTGCGTGGTCGCTTAATTGACAGTAACACCATCAAACTACCAGATTATTGGACTAAATTAGTTGATCCTGATTCGATTACTGTTGATCTGACACCCATTGGCAGTTATCAGAAACTATATGTACAAGACATCAGCAACAATACAGTTACAGTGGGCAATGATAATTTATTAAGTAAATCAGTTAACTGTTTCTATACAGTCTGGGCAGAACGTGCTGACGTAGAAAAACTTCAAGTGGAGATCTAACCGTGAGTGCAATTCTAGACAAGGTTAATTCTGCAATAGAATCATTTAACCAAGGTAAGTTCGAAACACTAGCCAATGCTTGTAATTTCTATAATGCAAATCTGCATATTGCCAATATTGAATATAGTAATAGTGGAATTTTTACTCCAGATTTCTTTGTAGACGAAAAAACTGCTCAGGAAAGATTAGCTAAATGTCTAAGTTGTGCTGAATTAAGTGATTCAACAATTACTATCCCGCACACATGCACATTATGTGATTGTCAGGTACATGTTATTTCAACTATGGTTCTAAAAAAATGTCCTAAAGGTGAGTGGTAATGGCTGTTAATTATAATCCGTCAGTGCCAACAAGTAATTCTGTACTTTATTTAGATGCACTTAATGCAAAATCTTGTCAATACAATTTATTAACTTATAGTCAAGATTTTACTAATGCATCAGCCTGGACAGTGAACGGAACTATAACAGCAAATACTGCAATTGCACCTGATGGCACATTAACAGCAAGTACACTTAGTTCAACTAGCACTAACGGTTATATATGGCAAGCAATTACTCCTGTTGCAAACAGCAATTATACCTTTTCTATTTATGTTAAGTCGGTTACAGTAGGAACAACATTAGACTTATACATTTATTATAATAGCGGTGCAAGTGCATTCGCTGGAGCAACATTTACTACAACCGGCAATTGGCAGAGAATTGTAATATCAGGTAACGTATCAACATTTACTAATGTATGGGCAACAATTGGCGGTGCTGGAACATTTACCTCAGGAGAATCAATTTATATTTGGGGTGCCCAAGTTAATTATGGATTAAGTCCTGCACCTTATATAAGAACAACCTCTTCTGCGCTAACTGTATGGAATGATTCTAGCAGAAACGGTAATACCGGTACAATGTACGGAGCCGTGCCGTATTTGACTGATGGTACAGGATGTTTAGATTTTACTGGCACAACTGGAGCCAATGCATCCTCAGCAACACTTGGATTTACTTTTGCTAATAATATGATACCACTAAGTGGTAGTTTTACTTTATCATGCTGGGTTAAATCAGTAATGACCACAGTTGGGCAAAGTACATTGTTTAGCAACGCAGGAGGTGGTGATGGTTACAGGTTTGGCATAGGAACCAACGGGGTTTATGCTCTATCTGGGCCGGGCTATAATGAAGCTACTATCGCATGGACTAGTACTTTTGATAATACTGCGTGGAATAATGTTGTAGCGGTGTATGATCGAGCTGGAATTCTCACAGGATCGCCTAATGTGTACACATACCTCAACGGAGTCTACCAAGGAGCATTAACGTTACCAACACAGTTTCAGTCAGCAAATGCTGTTCCGGGGTTGGTCAGAAATGCCTGTTGCCAGGTTTGGACTGGGAAACTTGCTGTATTTTCTGCATACAATTCACCATTTACTGCTGATCAAACTCTGCAGAATTATACAGCTCTACGTGGAAGATTTGGAGTATGAGTTTAAATCAATCACCTAGAATAGTAACTGATGGATTGGTATATTATCATGACATGAATAATACTAAATCCTATGCGGGTCCTGCTATTCAAAATTTGATGACTGGTATAACTCTTCAAGGTATAGGCACTTCAACTGGATATGTTGTAACAGGTGGAACTGAGATTGTTGATATTCCACAATTAGGTCCAACTACCACATATTATACTAATATTCAAAATAACTATACTTCATTTACACCAAACTCAGCTAATTGTTGTCCAAGTTTACTTGGATATGCTAATGGTATTGCAGTAACACCATCGACCTTATATACATATGGACTTGTATATAAATGCGATAGTGGGTATACTGGACCAAACTATATGTACCGTTATGAATACACATCCAACGGCGGCACGTATGTAACAGAAGCTGGGGTTCATAGTACTAGCAATAGAACTTATCTTGGAAACGGATGGTGGTGGGCCTGGGGAACTTTTACAACAACGGCAACAACTAACTGGTTGGGATATATGGCAGCATTCTACTATCAGTATTCTTCTAACACTGATAAGCTGTCAGTAGCAAAGGTATTATTAACCCCCGGAAATTATACAGGGCTACACCCAAAATATTGGCCTGATATTGCTACTACACGAGCAACGACCGCAGTGGTTACTGATTTGACAAAACAAAATGCCGTAACAGCAACTAGTCTATCATACAACAGTGACGGTACTTTTAGTTTCGATGGTATTAATAATTATATGACATTGCCAGCTAGTTCTACAAACTCGTTAAGTACCTCGGCATTGACCACAGAAGCCTGGGTCAATCATCGAAGTTTTGGCGGAGCCAGTGATGGTAGAACTTACATCAACAATTGGCATTCATTTAATGCATTAGGTTCGCAAAACGGATTTATATTAAGAACCTTTTATACTCATACATATCCAAGTTTTTGGTGGTGTTATGGTGCTACTAATCTTTATAATGCGGTATATGCATCAGGTATGACTATGAGTTTAAACACTTGGTATCATGTTGTAGGAACATTTCAACAGGGTGTAGCAGCAAATATATATGTTAACAGTGTGCTACAAAATTCTGTGTCAGGAGCAACAGTATCTAGTCCGTTAGTCTACGACACTACCAATGGTATCTTTATTGGCTATAGCGAAATCAATGCTAGTAAGATGGATGGTAACATAGCCATTGCAAAAATATATAATCGTACACTATCTGCAGATGAGATCTTGCAAAACTTTAATGCACTAAGAGGGAGATTTGGTCTATGAGCGTAGCTAACGGACCCAATGAAGTCACTAGTGGATTAGTCTACTATCATGACATGGCTAATACACAGAAGTCGTGGATCGGTGAACCAACAGTTAATTTATATGTTGCACCAAACAACATGAATACTGGTTGGTCAAAAACTGCGGCTATGACCATAACAGAAAACGCTGCGCAGGCTCCGGATGGTACCTATACTGCAGCTAACGTATTTGCCAGCGGCTCAACTAACTCATACATAAACAATGCTGCAGTGGGCGTTGTCAGCGGCACTACATACACAAAAACTCTTTATGCCAAGACAGGTACTACTAATGTATTGATATTTGAAGATTACGATAATAACGGATCGGGTGGGGCTGTAACATACGTAACATATTTTGATTTAACTACGGGCACAATAACCTCAACCCCAGCTGGTACAACGGCATCAATAACACCTGTTGGTTATGGTTGGTATCGTTGTCGTACAACCCGAGCATACACGTTAACGACCCACTCTGGAACATTTTATATTGGTGCGTATGGCATAGGTACCGGATCATTATACATGTGGCATCCGCAAATGGAAGCTAAAGCATACGCAACTCCATACGTTAACGGCACTCGTAGTACAGCGCAGGCACTACTTGACCTAACCAATAACAAAACAGTTACAGCAAACAGCTTAACCTACAACAGCGATGGTTCTTATAGTTTTACCGCCGCTTCTGCTAATTATGCTACATTGTCGCACCCAACCGCACTAACAAGATTCACTGTTGAGATTTGGGCATACCCTACAGGTTATACTGGCACTGCCGCCGCAGTAGCTGACATATACCCCGGCACAACTGGTACTATTAATTTTTGTATATATGCAAACGGTCAATGGCAAGGAGGCATATTTCAAACAAATACTTGGTATTACAGTCCAACAGCTATACAGACAAACAACGTTTGGCAACATGTAGTATACACCTACGATGGTACAAATCAAACAATATATCTAAACGGTGTAAGTGGCGGCAGTACTACTACCTACTCTGGAAATCCAACAACTGGTACTACAGGGATAGTACTTGGACGACGCTGGGACTTGGCAGAATACTACTCGGGAAAATTAGATGTGGTTAAGATCTACAATAGAGCACTGTCTGCAGAAGAAGTACTACAAAACTTCAACGCCCTGCGCGGACGTTTTGGCTTATAAATACATATAGGGATTTGGATAAACAATGGCAACCACAGATAAAAATATAGTTATAACACCAAATATTGGATCTAGCACAGATGATCCAAAAATTGTTTTCTCTGCGGCTAACTCAGCAGTTACAGCATCTAACATTACACTCAGAGCATACCCAACAAACAGTGGAACATTATCATTTGAAGGCAGTGCTGGGCAGTTATTCTCTGTTACTAATAGTCTAAGCGGTAGTATTTTTTCAGTTAACGACATATCTGGTATGCCTAGTATTGAAGTACTAGACACGGGTGTAATTAAACTAGCACAGTATAATGGTTCTGTGGGTATTGGTACAAGTAGCCCAGCATTTCAGTTAGATGTGTCGGGAAACATTGCTGGGGTTGTTGGGGCTCGAGCCCAAAATTTAAGTACTAGTACAAGTGCCACTGCTAGATTTTTGGTATATAACGATGTTGGAACATATGGTGGAGTAACACTTTATTCGTCTACTAATGCCACATATCCAAGCGGATTAAGCATATATACCACGTCCACAACTGGTAATATTGTATTTAATAACAGTGCGGAACGTGTGCGTATTGATGCTGGTGGTAATCTTTTAGTTGGCACAACTACTCCAACAACCTACTCAAACTTAACTGTAGGGCATTCAACCCCAAGTACTTCAACAACATCAGGTGCTCTGACTGTAGCTGGTGGTATTGGTGTACAGGGTAACTTAAACGTTGGTAGTTTAGCCATTCCCGGAATCGCACATAATTTTACTGGTAACATATCATTTTATGGAGCAGCCTCAGCATCAACAGCTCAAACTCTGGCTATAAACAGTTTTGGCGCAACAACAAACTCACAACTTTGGATGACAGCAAATGCCACCCAAGGAGCAACTAATGGCACAACTCAAGTAAATGATGCTCTTATTGCATTTTACCAAAATGCACAAAATACAGGTAATTTGACCTTAGCTGGATGGAGTACTGTCTCGGGTGGTACTGGACTACGTTTTAGAACAGATATTAATCAAATTACAACACCAGGGCAGTTAATTGTAGCAAACACCACAGCAAGTACTTCAACAACATCAGGTGCTCTACAGGTAGTGGGTGGTGTGGGCATTGGTGGTAACTTACAGGTACAGGGCAACTTATTTGTTTACCCAGGTGGTAACGTACAGATCACCAATACTGCTCCAAGTACTTCAACAACATCAGGTGCTCTACAGGTAGTGGGTGGTATGGGTATCCAAGGTAACTTAACCACAACAGGTAGTTGGATCAATGCTGGTACCATTAACGTAACTGGTAACATTATAACCGGTGATGCGACTCAATTCAGAACTAATGTCAAGTCGGCGTTAAGCTCAATTGACATAAGTTCGGGTGCGTTAGTAGTGACAGGCGGTACTGGCATCCAAGGTAACTTAAACGTTTACGGCAACTTGGCCTTAGGTAATGATTTTTCTATTGGTCCGCAAAATAATCATATTATCAAAGGTAACATAATTTTGTCCAGAGGTACCGCAGATACAGCATCTGGTTTCTTAAATGTGGCATCTGGTAACCTTAGCGTAGCTGGTAATATTCTTAGTGGTGGATATAATTTTGGTAACCCCACAGGCGGTACTGGTACCCCTGGTATTGCACAAGTTGGTGTTCGCCCAGCATATCAATATTATTCACTAAATGCTAACTTACAGTTAGCTAACGGTATTGGCGATATGCGTATCTTTAATACTAATGTATTTGTAGCCGCATCAACTACATACGAATTTGAATGTATGTTTGATATCTACAAAAATTCTACACTTGGTGGTACCTTAAGTGTACTACAATTTAATCTTGGTGCAGGCACAGCGACTGGTGCATTAACCGGTCTTGCTGGATTTAGCTGGATTAACTATCAATTTTGGTCAGCAAATACCCCTAGTCCGGTAACCGGTGGCGGCAGTGTAACTACTAACACTGTTAACGCTGTTAATACTGGGTGGGCTAATATTGCAGGTAATACGTCAATAACTATCTCACAACCAAGTACAGCAGCACAGCATAGCTGGACCACAGTTAAAGGTACCATTGTAACTAGCACTGCTGGTTGGATTAGTCCTCGTGTTAATTATACCGTTGCTCCTGGTGGCGTATCCTATGTACAAGGTGGTAGCTATATGAAATTAGCAGCCGTGGGATTTGGTGGTGCAGGTTCTGCTACTGGTAACGTGGTTATTGGTTCGTGGGCTTAATAAATACTATACTAACAAGGATTTAATTAATGGCTTTTCCTACCACGCCCACCAATGGTCAACAGGCCACAGTAAACGGTATACTCTATCAGTGGAATAGTACCAAAACAGCGTGGATTCGTGTTGGTTCTGGTATTACTAATCTACAGGGCAACACCCTAAGTCTAAACAGTCAAGCAGTATCAGTTAATCCACAAAGTGGTGCCTTAGTAGTATTTGGAGGCACTGGTGTAGTTGGCAACTTAAACGTTGGCGGGTTCATTACTGGTAACATTGGTGCCAGTAACTTTGACGTAGTAACACGTAATCTAAATTCATATCCTTATGTGATGAACTATACAGGTTCATTTATCAGCAACGTAGTCTACACAACTCCTAGTGGCATTATTACTAAACAATATAGTTACGGTAATAATCAAATATCATCTGTGGCTATATTTGGCCCAGCAATATCACACATATTCACAAAAAATCTTGTTTTCTCTGGAAACACTCTAACTGGCGCTACCTATAATACTTACTAACTAGCCTAACTAAATGTAGATAAATATAATACATAGATAGGAATTCGTAATGCCAGCAATCCGCGATTCGACCATGAACTATACTACTACAGCACTGACCACAGTGACTGGTTATATGCCACAGACACAGGCGGGCGATCTGATCTTAGTTGCAATCAATACTAAAAATATAGTAAACCAAGCCTACTGGGGTAATGTAGCTAGTATCACAGCCAATATCACTGGTACCAATATGCACGTTTGGTCTATTACCGCAGGTGCGCAATGGAGTGGTAACGTAGTAACTCCTGGAACGATTCTTAACACAAGTAGTGGTGTTGGTGGGTTGGCCAACGGTACTATGGTAGTATCTCAGGTAACTTCAGATGCGGCCGCGCAGGCAACTACCTCACTGACCGGTGGTGGTGCCGCTGGTACAAATACATTTAACGTTAGTTCTGCTACTGGTATTGTAATCAACCAATTAGTCATAGGCACAGGACTGTTAAATAGTACCTACGTAGCCAACGTATCTGGATTAACTGTTACTCTAACACAAAACTTTTCAACCACAGGTAGTGGTACCTATAATTTTTATCCTAGTGGTGGTGTAGGTATCTACACAGTAAATACTAGCCAAACTACTAACGGTAACGTGGCCGCTAATGTTAGCTATGCTACATTATATTCAACATTGAATGGCAACATTAATGCTGCTGTGTTGTATAAAATATCATCAGGTAACGAAGTTGACACCGTCTACAACTGGGGTGCTACTAACGGTATTGGTAACTCAACTGCACAGGTACATACAATCACTATTCGTGATGTTAATCCGTTTACCCCGTTTGGTGGAAATGCAATAACCGCAGTTACCACAGGTGGTAATATAATCAATGCTCTAACAGGTACAGGATTTGTTACTGCTAACGTCAGTGCATTCTTCCAAGCTAACATTGGTGGAGTTGGGCCTGGCGCAAATAGTGTTATGCGTGTTAGTAGTATGACTTCAGGTAATATTATTCCAGGGCATCAATTGGCCAACACCGTAGTTGGTGGTGGATCATTAACATTTGGTAATATTGTAATCGCCCAAATCAACGGAACTACAACACCACAAGCAACTGCTGCATACAGTAGTGGTACTACTGGTTCATATAGCATGGTACTTACAAGTCCTTTTGTTGGCACAATTGCTCCAGGTAACCTAATAGGTAATACCACAGGTATCGCTGCTGGTAGTTACGTTACTAGTTACTATACAGGTAATACCACAGTATTCTTTTCACTGCCTTTAACTGGTAGTCCAAGTGGTACAATTAATTTTTACACACCAGGGCACGTAGGCAACTATATTGTTAGCAATCCGCAAGGAGCTGCAACCGGAGTTTCTAGCAATAAAAGTACAGGTGCCGGCCGTGGTCCAATGCCACAGATATTCACTGCTAATGCCAATAGTTTATTAATGTACTTAAATGTAGACAGTACCGCAGTTACTAACGGTACAGCCGCAATGGTATTAGAAGGTCCTGTAGTATACGAAGACGGATCAGACGGATTTGCACAAAGTCAAGGTTGGGGTTGGAGTATGCAACGTACCGCAGGGGTGACTTCACCAGTGGTCTATTGGAATAGACAAGGTAGTCCAAACATTGCTAATACACTAGTAAGTACCATATCAATTAACCCTCCAGCAGGTGGTGCAACTGTTATTCCTCCCTACTGTGCAGGTGATAATAGTTTTTGGATTGATCCGTTAAACGGTACAAACCCCTATAATCTAAACGGTACATTTGCCAGCACCGGAGTGACTTATTTTGGTAATGCAGGACCTGCACTTGCTCCAGGGGCATTAAACGGTAAGATATTATTAAACGGTACTGTATCAACTACTACTGACGTTGGAGTTAACTCATATCACTCATTAGCAACGTTAACAGGATTAACATCCTCAGGCCAGTGGGCTGGTTCTAATTTTGCACCCAATTCAGCAAATATGCCAGATGCTACAAACAAGAATATTTTAATACACACAAGACCAAATACACCTAAATCACTACAGACCACAGACGGTATTGGACGTAGTGGTGTTAAAGGTATGGCTATTGGCATGGCATCAGGAACAGCCAACGTAAACTTTAAAGTTTGGCATGTACATGGTGCCGGCACATTATGGAACCCAAGTACGTTTGTACCGTTGGTAATTAATAACAATGCTGTAGCAGGCAACATTGGTAATATTGGGTCACTACAATCATCAAGTATTAATAACTTTGGCTTCTTTGTGTCTGGTAGTGTGTTGGCTCCTATATGGCAGTTTGGCAGTATGTGGATGTTAGATACTACTATTATGTCTGGTGGTAATGCAGCTAACCCTGTGAGTGTTGCTGGTCTACTTAAAACTATGGCCACAGGTAAAGAACGACTAAGTGTACTAGAACAAGGTGTATCGCAGGCATTGATTCTACAGCCGGTACAGTTTGGTGATGGCGGCACCAATCCAATATACCTAAACATGGACTCTACTGTTATTGAATTCCCTCAACAGTACAGCCTAAGCAGTAAACAGGTATACTATAATTCAGTGGATAATGTTGTAGGTATCACGTACAATGCTGGTGTAGGTGACACAATTATTCACACCAATGCTGTGGTATCAAGTCAAAGTAAATTTTTCTGGAGATTTGCTCCTAACTCAGCAGGTAGCGCACTAGCCACATATAACTTTGCCAGTACCTTTATTCAAGGTGCAGGTAATATCGTTCTACAACCAAATATTGCACTCAGCGGTATTACGTTTACTCGCTGTGTAGAAGTACCTATAGTAGGTGCCAATGTAACAAACTGTATCTATGCTAATACTGCTGCAACATCAGGTAGTGGTGCTTGTTTAATTCAAGGTGCTACCCAGGCTGCTCTACAGGCAAACTTAACAGCTATATCAAATAGCCAATTTAACTTTAATACTTCAGGTAGTGGTGCACTACATATTCAGTACACTGGTGCTAGCACTGCTGGTACTCTTGTATCATTAACATCAACATCAGTGTCGTTTAACAGTAATAACTTTGACATCTATTGGGACGCACCTGCCAATACTCCGTTGCTATTTAATCAATTAGTATCTACTGGTGTTGCAACATCTGCAGCGGCAACAAATAGCAATCAAGTTTCTCTACCACCAATACGTACACTAGCAATCAGCGGATTAGTCACAGGATCTAATGTTAGCATATATAATGCTAACGTATTTGCTAGTCCATTAGTAGCTATTGCAGGTGTGACTTCTGTAGGTAGTGGATTAGTAGGAACAACTGTTGGTAATCTTACCATATCTAACGACACTGTAAACTCAGGTAAATTTGTAGCAACCTACAGTTTCATCTATACCACAGCGTTTGGTAGTGCAAGTAGCACTACATTAACACTATCTTCAGTAATTTCTGGAAATATTTTAATAGGTATGACAGTAAATGGTACAGGTATTACTACAGGTACCACAATCACAGCCCTAGGCTCAGGTGTAGGCGGAGCAGGTACATATACCCTAAGCCAATCTGCTACAGTAACAGCAGGTACATACTTAACTTTTGATACACCTGTTAACATTGCAGTATTGGCATTAGGATACCAAGAACTATACCCAAGTAGTACCTTACTCTATGCAGGGTCGGCTGTGACGGTTAATCAACAAATTGACAGACAGTACACTAACCCAGCGTAATAGCGATAAATAATTTAGAATTAGGATAATAACATGGCAGCAACAATAGGTGGTTTATTACAAGATCCGGATAGCTTATCATATGAGCTAGCCTCTAATACTGCCATCACTAGTAAAGAACTAGTAATTGACACGGCAAACTTGGTTATTAAATTAACTAGAGTAGGTAATCTTACTGCTGACGGTGTTACTCTACAGTGCGTATACAGTAAATTAAAAGAAATATGGGCAGTTGATGCAAACTTAACTCCACGTGCTTTTCCTATTAATCCTATTACCAACGAACAATACGAATTAATCAATGGTTGGAACTTTGATCAACAACCAAGTTCAACATATAAATTTACTGTACCTTGTAATACTGTAGTTAACTCTACTACTGTCACAGCTAACACTGCATTTGGTACTAATTTCAATACTAGTAACGTATTCATTAATGCCTATGTAGTTGGTAACGGTATAGCCGCACAGGGTAATGTTATTGCTAATGCTAACGTACAGGTAACTAATGTCAGTCCAGACGGTACTACACTTACCATATCAGCTAACAGTCTATCGACTGGTGGGGCTAATCTAACATTTTGGGCAGATGTAGACTATACATTTAACCTAATCCGCACTGCTGGGTGGGCAGTTAAGGCCAATACCACTGCCAGCAGTTCGGAAGAATGGATGGGTGTTATATCTCTAGGTGCGCTAGGGGCTGAGGGACTTACATCAACTACAGCATTAACCGGTGCAGTTACAGCCAGCAATGTATTACAGATTGGCGCAACTGTAGCAACCACTGTAACAGTTGGATCTTTCGTCACAGGTCCTAGTATACCCTACGGTGCTATTGTAATATCTACAAACAATTCAGCTAATGGTAATATTACAATTAACAAAACAATATCATCAATACCATCAGGTGCACTAATATCTATTAGACCTAAAGATCAACCATACTATGTAATTGGGGCTAACGTTAATCTACAACCAACAAACACAGTTATGCCGGGACAGGCTAATAATCCTGTTAAGATCTATGGTAATGTTGCCAGAGGTAACTTTGACTATAGAAGTAGCAGTAACGTATTTGTTATGTACACCCGTGAACAGGGCTATACGTTCTATCAAGCAAGTAAAACTGACATTGGTTTTGCTAATTTAACCTATCAAACTTATAGATTCCCGCTGACCAGTGTAGTTGATACTAACATTGTAGACGGTGATAGTACGATCTCTAGCAATCAAACCACTGCTAACGCTACTGCAAGTCCATTCAATAATATGAGTGTTACTTGGTATGCTACTCCGCAGGCTAGAACTATTAATAATGTTACCTATTATGCTAACGTAATTATTGATGCTAACAATAAACTAACCAGCAGTACCACATACGGTAGTGCTACAGCTCAACAAATATATGAATATGTACAATGGTTATTACGTCGTCCTAGCACAGTTGATATCGACAGCAGTGTAGCAGGTGTTAAAAACGGTAGAACTACTCGTGGCTTAGTTACCTACAGTGGTAGTACATTAACTACAATATACGACAGCACAGACGGTGGTGTGTTTATTGATCACTTCCGTGAACTAGATATTAACAATCTAGCATTTGCAGATAATACACAAAACACTAGAACATTTACCTACGTAGCATTTGGTACATTAAGTTTTACTAGCACACTAAGCAGTGATGGCAATGTAGCTGTGTATAGATTATTCTACAATCAAATTAACCAAGGTACAATTACCACAGCAGGTTACACAGTCAACGGTAGCTTATCGTACGGTACTAAATATGCACAATTAGTTAGAGGATTTGCTATTGACCCTAGCGGTGACGGCACTTATCTAATCAAAGGTAATCTTCAAGGTGGGGCTACTAGTGTAGCATTTGACTTCCCCTACGATAATAACCAACAATGTCGTTGGTTGGCTAATAATAACTATTATATTGGTGATCAATATTGTATAGTTAACAGTGTTGGTACAACTGTTTGGTATCAGGTTACTGCTAATTATACATCATCTAGTGCATGGACACAGGGTACAGATGGTGGATTTGCTACACCTATTACAGGACCTAGCGTGACCTTAGTAGCCATTGGCACAACTAACGGACAATTTGCTAATATTACAGCTACACTACAACGATCATTAACTAATACTATTACTGCGGTTAGTTCTCAAGAGAAGAACTATGCTACCTAACCCAAATTGTGATAAATAAACATATTAACGGAAATACCTAAGGAATCATAAATGACCACCACGCAAATCGTTCAATTACCACCAGATGGGGTGGGGAAGAAAATAAGACACCGTGTAATACACGACTTAAAAGTAACCCCAGTAACTACTCCTGCGGTAGGTACTGTAGTTAAAGGCACAGTCTCTTTAGCTACGGGTACTATAACAGGTACATATTCTAGCTCATCAGATACTACATACTTTATCGGCGATGCCAGTAATGCTATGTTTACAACCAGTGACACACTAGTTGATAACGTAACAGGTACAGTATATGCTTCTGCGGTAGCATCAGTAGCTAGTAACGTTTATGTAGCTAGTTCTACAATTTCAGATCCTAAGACACCTGAATATGTACTAAGCATTAACAAACGTGGTGCGGCATATACTACTTTCCCAGAAGGTACTCCACAGTTTGATAGCTTTGGTCACATGCAGGTTTCACAGATGCAAGCGGTTGGTGAATACTACGCTGTGCAACAAGATCAACCTACATATATTCCTAAATGGTGGACTTCTACTAACGCTTCGGGCGTTAACGGTACAGGCCCTGGTGGTGTTATTACTGGTTCAGCAACAGGTTATCCTGTAACAGATCCTTATGTAACATTCCAAGCAAACACACAAGGTGTAACTGGCGGTGTTAACCCGGTGTGGCGTGCTAATACAGCAGCTTCTGGTAGCTTTGCTAACGTAGCATTTAATCCTAACCTGTCAGTGATTACGATGTCAGTAGGTACAGGTAGGTATGACCAATCACTACGTCGTACTAATCAATACCACCCAAACAAACCAGGTGTATCACAATTGATCTACTTGAGTGTTACTGCTGCTGTAACAGGTGCTAACGGCCCTACAGCAGGTACAACACCAGACGGTACACAGGCTACACCAGGTCAAAACGGTGTAACACGTGAATGGGGTTACTTTGACCGTTACAATGGCTTTGGCTTTAGACTACGTGATCAAAAAATGTATGTATTCTTACGTACATCAGGCAACGTGGCTGCAAGTACAGGCACAGTACCATCAGATTTAGAAATTCCGCAAAGTCTTTGGAACATTAACACACTACAAAGCTCTACTACCAGTGACTTCTACTTAGATCCAACTAAAGAAAACATCTATTGGATGGACATGGCCTACTCAGCGGGTCAGGTTATTCTTGGTGTTGTATCACCGGACGGACGTCGTGTACAATGTCACCAATACCAATTTGGTAACGGAACATACGTTCCAGCATTAACAGCAGCTAACTTTGGTGGTCAAGGTCTAGTTCCGTTCATGCAGACAGGTACACTACCGATTACATTAAACATCTACAACAATGGTAATGCTACTCCAGGTTACGGCTCAGCCCTTAACTGGTCATGGGGTGTTGTGTTTACTGAATCGGCCGACTTGCAGTACACAGGTACACAAATTCACGTATTCCCACTAGATGGTCCACGTATTATTACAAGTAATACGACAAGTAACGTTTGGTCATCTACAGCAGGTGCATGGAGTTATGGTAGTTACCAACCACTACTATCATTTACACCAAAACCAATGGTCAACGGTCTACGTAACAATATGATTGGTATTCACGAATCGTTTGACTTCTGTAGTAACGGTGCTAGCTCAATACATGTAGGTATCTGCGTATTCTACGGCAATGCAGCAGCTAACCTAAGATTAGCCAACGGTACAAGCGATCCGTATTGGTCAGAAGGCTTGTCATTAGTACCACAATCATTACTACGTATGGATACGTCAGCAATGTCAATGAATCAAAACTATTACAGTCCACCAACTGGTTCACTTCTAACCAACTACTTTATGATTGAAAGCTTTATTGCTCCAGCAAACAGTAGCATACGTTATGCACTAGGTGATCGTATGTATAAATCATTCTGGTTACCAGCGTTCTGTGATATTCAAGCAGGTACTGGTGTTAACGGCGCAGGTAATAATGATGGTGTTGCATTAGATCCTAATACATACCCAATCTTTACATTCGCATGTAGAGCACTTACTCCTGGTGTTAACCCTGGTGCTTACTATACTAAGTACTGGAAGGAAATCCGCTAACCGTGTACATGACCAACTTTGTTAGTTTCTGGGATGATCTATTAGATCCTATGTTGGTTACCTTTGACGGTGATAATAGAAATATCATCGTCAATCCTCAGTACAGCGTAGTTCGTGCTAAACAAGACATCTACTCAGCTAGCAAACGTTGGCTAGCTCGCAGACAAAACGTTGACTACTATCCGCCTATTCGTACAATTGGTGGTGACAGTGTAGGTAGCGGACAGTATGCGGGTGATATCTACTTTGTTACCAACGGTTGGAAAATCGTTATCGACCATCAGGTAACACTAACAGGTATCATTTACCTAGAAGGTGGTGCAAGTAGTCCTTATACAGTGCTATCAGGCGGCGGTGTTATTGCTACTGTTAGTAGTTTGGCCTATGCTTATACCACTAGTGGTGTTACTGTACCTAGTGCGCAGGACAATGCCGCAGCAATTTGGGCAGTTAATCCTACAGCCTACGCAGGCAATGTTAATACATTGGGCGGTGCTATTGCTCAAATCAATACAGCTACAACCAATATTCTTGCTGTAACAGCATCTTAATCAAAAATCACTTGACAAGCTAGTCAATTTCATATATAATACGCTTATACATTAAAAGTTAGGCAGATTATATGGATCAACCTTGGCAGGTAATCAAAGACTTAGAACTTCACAATCTAAGAACTAATAAAGAACAAATCATCGAAGTACAGGCACTAGCAGGCAATAGTGAATTCTTTGCAGGTTGTCGGTTAGCCCTAGACAGCATGATCACATTTGGCGTAAAACAAGTTGAACCTAAGACCGGTGATGGTCGTGGCTTTAGCTGGGACGCTTTCTTAAAATTAACAACAGAATTAAGTACACGACAACTAACCGGTAATGCGGCATTAACAGCAGTAAACTATGCACGTATGAATTCCACAGAAGCACAGTGGAATGATTGGTATCGTCGTATCCTTATCAAAGACTTACGCTGTGGTGTAAGTGAAAAAACCATCAACAAAGTAGTGGAGAAAAAATATGCGGATTACGCTATTCCTGTGTTTACTTGCCAACTTGCTCACGATAGTGCAAATCACGAGTCTAAAGTGGCGGGAAAAAGACTCATCGAAGTTAAACTCGATGGAGTTCGTGTTATTGCTATTGTCTATCCAACTGGGGCTGTTAATCTTTTTAGCCGGAACGGTAAACAATTGGCAAACTTTCCATTGGTTGAGCGGCAGTTAGGCAAGCACGCTATATTCTTTGCAGAGCCAATGGTACTCGATGGTGAAATTATGTCAGCAAGTTTTCAAGATCTAATGAAACAGGTACATCGTAAGAGTGATGTTGAATCAACTGATGCTGTACTTAATCTGTTTGATATTATTACCCTACGTGAATTTCAATCAGGTAGTGGTAATCATCGCCAAGATGATCGTAGCTATAGTTTGTTTGCTTGGTATAACCAATTTAAAGACCATATGCCCAATGTAACAGTAGTAGGGCAAGAGCTAGTAGACCTAGATTCTGATGAAGGTAAACTACGCTTTAAGAAAATCAATGAAGATGCAGTAGCCGGTGGTTACGAAGGCATTATGATTAAAGATCCACGTGCGACCTACGAATGTAAACGTAGTGTAGCCTGGCTCAAACTTAAACCATTTATTGAAGTTAGTTTGGAGGTAACAGATGTCGAAGAAGGAACAGGGCGCAACGAAGGTCGATTGGGGGCTTTGGTATGTAGTGGCGAAGATGATGGCCGTGGGATTGTTGTTAACTGCGGTAGTGGCTTTACTGATAACGATCGTACAGTTTTTTGGACCAACCGTGATGAGTTACGGGGTCAGATAGTTGAGGTACGTGCAGATGCTGTTACGCAAAATCAAGACGGTACTTACTCACTACGTTTTCCTAGGTTCTTGCGTTTTAGGGGGTTTGAAGTTGGCGAAAAACTATAAGTTAGCACAAGACGCAAATAGAAGCACTGTCTACGGTGCTATGTTAGAAATTACCAAAAATCCACGATTATGGAGACATAGTGATGTAGGGCGAGAGTACTGCTACTTTACAGAAGAAGGCCGCGAAGTTATTGTAGATCTAATGCAAGATATCTTGCGAACTGTAGACGTGTTAGAACGTAAAACATTAGATCAACGTGCCAAAGATATTGTTTTTGATACATTGAAAGGTGACAAATGATTTTAACCAAAGAAGAACTTATAGAAACACTCAAAACTAATGTATGTGAAGTAACATTTACCAAAGTAAACGGTGAAGTTCGTACTATGCCCTGTACCCTTAAAGAGGATATTGTGCCTGCGTATGAGCGTAAAACACCGGTTAAAGAAGCTACAGATAAAGAAAAGGCTACATTAAGCGTTTGGTGTACAGATAAACAGGCTTGGCGTAGTTTCCGTGTAGATTCAGTAACTGAAGTTAAAATTAGCATGGGTATGCCTATAGTAATTTGATTTTGGTTAAATTGACTATTGCTTAATTTATAAACAGAGTGTATTATAACTATAACGCTGATGGGTTGTCAGCTTTATATAAAGGGACAGAAATGTCATTATTAAGTTTGTTATTTATGGAGAAGCAAAGCATGAAAAGCACTAAATCAAAATCAATGGCTACAAAAACATCTACTAAGAAAGTTGTTGCTAACTTAAACAAAGTTACTAACCAAGTTTCATTCTTAGAAAAACACCTACGCGGTACAGGTCGTTCAATTAGCCAAGCACAAGCGGCTGCTAACTATGGCATCTTAAACTTGTCAGCTCGTATGTCAGAGTTCCGTAAATGCGGTCTTCAAGTTAAAACTAGCGTAAACACTACAGGTAACACAGTTTACACAGTTTCAGCTCGTGACGTAAACGGTTCACGTGCTAAATTATTCTCAGCTAACTAATTGTTTAGTTACTAGAATATCATACAAAAAGCCCCTTTTGGGGCTTTTTTATTAGTTGACAAATAGCCTTTTTGAGTGTATAATTGTACTTGTTTAAACGTTATGAAAGTCAACAATGTCAGCTCGTTTATATATAGGATTGGGTGTAGCAGTATTTGTAGGTAATGTGATGTATGCTCAATACGAAGATCATCGCATTTCAAACATAGAAAGCAAGGTCGCTGATATCCATGAGGATATCAAAGACATTAAAACTGTAATTTTAGAGCAGTCAAGCACACCAGTTAGATATACTCCACGTGAGTTTGATTGTATGACTCGTAACATTTACTACGAAGCAGGTGTTGAAAACTTTGTAGGTAAAGTAGCAGTAGCGCAGGTAACACTTAATCGTTTACGTTCAGGCTATTGGGGTAAGAACATCTGTAATGTGGTTTACGCTAAAGATCAGTTTAGTTGGACCAAAGATAAGAAACGTGCTTGGTTGCAAAACAAAGGCGCTAATTGGGAAGCCAGTAAGGTGGCCGCCAGCCAAGTACTAAGTTACGGTGTAAGAGTTAAGCCATTGAAGAAAGCACTGTTTTATCATGCAGATTATGTTAATCCAACTTGGAAGGATAACAGTAAGCGTATTACCAAAGTAGGACAACATATTTTTTATACACAAGCGAAAGGTAGCACACTATCACTATGAAGTACTTTAGTTACGGAATGAACACAAACTTGGACCAAATGGCTCGTCGTTGCCCAACAGCTACTAGCTTAGGTGCCGCTGTATTGCCTGGTTTCCGTTTTGAGTTTAAGCAGTTTGCCACAGTTGAAGCAGATATCAACAGTAATGTTGACGGTGTCCTTTGGGAACTACAACCAAGTGACGAAGCAAGTTTAGATATCCTAGAGGGGTATCCTGTTTACTATAACAAGCAAATGGTTGACGTTATCATTGACGGTAAAACTGTAACTGCTATGACCTATCTAATGTATCCAGAAGAAAAGTTAAGCTACCCAAGCCAAAATTACGTTGATCTATTGTCTGAAGGATACCTAGCGCATGGTATTGACTTGGACCAAATATATTCAGCAGTTGAGCGAGTCTACGATGAAAATCGTTTGACAGCATGGTACGCCTAGTATATAATTTATATATTGCAAAGGAATTCATATGGTAACTGTTTATCAAGAAGTAGAAGTTGAAGTAGATCTAGCAGACTTTGACACTGATGATCTATTGGAAGAACTTGATTCGCGTGACGTTGCTTACCGAGGAGGCAACGAGGTTATCATTCGTGATATGTACAATGCCTACACCAAAGGACAGGATACCGAACCATTTTTAAGAGAACTATTTCATAACGCATTAGGGAGAATTGTATAATGGCCACAAAAAAACAAAAAGAAGAACTATTAGCAACGCTTAAGTTTACTCCACGCAAATACAAAGTTGAGATTACTGGTTACGGCGGCGAGGTCTATTTTGGTAAAGTAGATCGTAAGACCTACGACTTCTTTAAAGAACATAAGATTGATATCGAACAGTATGCTAGTGATTGGGACGATGAAAAGTGGGAGTTTGTAACAAGTGAACTGCGTCCATTTGAGCCAGGCAGTCCGTATGATATTGGTGGTGTTCACGAAAGCGGCGCTACGTTTGATGAAATGAGCTATATTACTGTCTATGATGAGAACGGTGAAGAAGTTTGGCAAAGTCCACTAGGTGTTGAATCTTTAGAAAAAGCAGGTGTAGAAGTTGAGTGTGCTGATGAACAGTACATCAATGACTACGAAGAAGGTACTGTAGTGTTTTGGGGTGGGCAAGGCGAAAAGGGTACATTCTTTGGCAATGAATTTGAAATCAAACAGCCGTTTGATCCTAAAAAATTACGAATTACCTACTATGACGTCGATGGTTGGGAACTTAGCGGTAATGTGAGTTACGATGGTGAAGATATTGATGGCTATGACTACGACACCACAGGTAAATGGGGTGAGAACAAATGGATCATTGTTGGTGACTCTGAAGAAGTTTATGAAGGTGAAGAGCGCGGTGATAGCGACGAAGAAGAGGAAGATGACGAGTAATGTCAATTGCATACCCAACAAGTAAGATCACTACTTCTAGTGGAAATATAACTATTGGTGGGGGTTATGTTGTCGGGACTAATACTATCAGCGTCACAGGTGCAGGCGGTGGCAGTATATATCCTAGTAATAGTGTGTTACTGTCAATTGGTACAAGTGGCGCTAATTGGTCAAACGATACTAGTGCTAAAATGACTGCTAAAGGTCAACTGCACTTAGAAGGTGAGAATGCTGATATTGTAATGAATGGTATTAGTTTAAAAGATATCTTAAATGGTATTACTGATCGTTTAAATATCCTACAGCCCAAACCTGAACTACTCGAGAAATACGATAACTTACGCGAAGCATACGAGCATTATAAGACCTTAGAAGCATTGTTACATGGCACAGAGGATGACAATGCAAAATAGGTTAGACATACACGATCTTGATCGAGCAATTGATCTTGGGCATTGGTGCAAGGCCAATCTAGCCAGAGACGATTGGTCAATTGAACTGTTAAATATGGTACCCCCGCACTACAAATTTGAATTTACTGATCCACATATGACAACTATGGCGGCACTTAGTACTTGACAAACTACCAAAATGGTGCTATAATACGATATACTATAAAAGAAAGCAATTTATGGATATTATACGAGCATTAATCACAGCCTACGTTACTATCAGTACTATATGTTTTACCTTATTCCTAATAGGACTGATTAGAAATCTACGCAAAGAACTTGGCGTAGAAAAAGGTATAGAGACTGTTAAGAAAACTATGAAACTTGTTTACATCGAACAAGTAGATGGTATGTATCATATGTATGACATTGTTACACATACCTTTATCTGCCAGGCTCCCACTGAAAAAGAACTATGGGATATTGCCCAGGCCAAGTTTCCAGGCAAGAGTGTGGTAACTTTAGACAACAACGCAAAGGACGCTAAACTATGAGCATGCACATGTTACCTCCAATGTATAGTACCACAGGTAAGAAAAAAAGCAAGCGTCAACATCGTAATGCCGACGTTGCCCGCCAGAAAAGAGCACAAGCTGAATCCTGGCAGGAACTATTAAAGAAATGGGACATTAAACCAGATGCACAAGTTAAAGCTAAATCTAAACCAATTGCTAAATCATATCTTCACAATAGTCTTATACCTGATAGTCGTCGCACTAGTCACATACCTAGCCTGGACAGTGGCGCCGGAATAGCCAGTAAGAAAGAATCGCAACAGTATACAGGTACTGAATGTATTGGCATTGCTGTAATGCACAAGAGCTGTCTACAGCCCGTGTTTAGTAAACAAAGCGCAGAAGATGCGGCTAAAATGAGGCGTGGATAATGCTTAAACTATTAAAACGATTATTTAAAAAATGTAAGGTTAAGACCTACAGATTATCTAAACCACGTCGTATTAGAGTAGCTAAACCTGATATTCCTACTACATTCCTACTGCCAGATGCTTGGTATAAGAGTTGGAATGATAATCTTAAAGAAGATGGTTGGACCGATAAAGAATTAAAGCAAGGGTGGCGATGGGAAAATTATAATGGGTGATGAAGATAGCAACGTAGAAATAATCACTATTGGTGGCGATGATTATATTGGTAATATTACCATATCTGACTACTACGACTATGCTGCTAGTGGATTTGCATCAGATGCAAATTATCCGCCATTTGATCTGGGATCAATTAGTTTAGATGGCATTGATTGGGCCACATATAATACCCTAGGAGTAGCATCAAATAACATCACACTTACTGGCGGTGGTGAAGAAATGATACGTGTGGCCAAAGATGGGTTTTATGTACGTGGAGTAAAGGTAGAAGCTGACGAAAAGGAAGCCAAACACGTGTACGAAGCATTTAAACAGTGGATGACCTGGGCTGTTTTAAATGGTGAGCTTAAAAATTAAGTAAATAGTATATTAGAGGAAAGGATCACTTGGCAAAAGAAGACGTTATTAAACTTTCAGGAATAGTAGAAGAAGTGCTAGGTAATAGCATGTTCCGTGTTAAACTAGAAAATGATCATACAGTAATCGCATACATTGGTGGTAAACTGCGTATGCACACTATTAAGATTATCTTGGGAGATAAAGTCGACGTTGAAATGACCCCATATGATCTTACCAAAGCAAGAATTACCTACAGAAGATAGTGTCAAGCCCCAATTTACCGTTGAGCCACATTGGCTGTGCTAAAAGAAGAAATAGGGAAAATTCATAGCTTGCGGATCCTTGGGAACCCTATTGATAGCTTGACTAAGATATTTATAAGAAAACAACCATGTACAACTTTATCAAATACGTAACACTAAAAGAATCAAAAGAGCCCAAAACTCTTACACAAACACCTCTACCATACAGCCGCAGTGAACTAGGACGTAGCCTAAGCAAGGTTAGTTTAGACTATCACTATGGACAACTATACAAAGGCTATGTTGACCGTTACAACAAAGGAGAAGGCGATCAAGACTTCAACGAAGCAGGTGCGTTCTTACACGACATTTACTTTACACAGTTTCATGCACCACGTAACAACAACAAGCCCACAGGCAAATCATTAAACCTAATAGACCAACACTTTAAATCATTTGATAAGTTTAAAGAAGAGTTTACTAAAGAAGCAATGAAGATACAGGGCAGTGGTTGGATTTATCTATCTAACTACGGACAGATCAAGACCATTAAGAACCATCAGATCAAACAGGATATTGTTCTGCTAATTGATTGGTGGGAGCATGCCTGGGCTTTAGACTATCAACACGATAAGAAGAAGTACTTGGAAAATCAATGGAAAATAATTAATTGGGAAGTGATTAATCAGCGTATCTAAGAAATAATTAACTACCCATATAATGCAATAAATAGTAGTATAGTACATTCAATTAAAGGAACATCATGACACTTCAAGAAATTGCTGGCCAAATCAGAGCTGGTACCATAGACCTCGGCCGTAAGCACTACGCACTAGGATTAGCACACGGCATCTTACAAGCATATCATTGTGGATACGACAAAATCACAGCCATTGAATTTGGTGTTGGTGAGGGTGGTGGATTTATTGGCCTACTCAAGGCGGCAGAATACTTTAGACAAGCATTAGGCATGGATATTCGCGTAGTTGGGTTTGACGTAGGTACAGGCCTACCTGATCCAATTCCAGGTTATAAAGACCACCCAGAAATTTGGCGTAAGGGTATGTTCCGTCATCCGGACCTAGCTGGACTTAAGGCACAATTACCAGAATGGGCTGATATTATTATCGGTGATATCAACGAAACTGTTCCTGCGTTTAATAAAACCTTTGAGCAAGGCGATAGTAAACTAGCATTGGTAATTGACGACGTAGACTTTTATAGTTCAACTGTGGCTACATTAAAGATCTTTGATATGTTACCAACTGCTTATGTGCCAGCTGTGCCTATCTACTTTGATGATATCAAATGGTTGATTACCTTGAGCAAGTATGCAGGTATGGAATTGGCTATTGAAGAGTTTAATGAGCAACATGAAATTCGTAAGATTGAAGCTAAACCACAGTTCAATATTGAAAACCTACACGTATGTCATATCTTTGATCATCCTGTACGTACGGGTGAAATTGCTCCTAAGATTCCGTTTGAAATATATGCTAAACCACCAGGCACAGTACACGGTGTAATTGACAACAACGGGGGCTACGCAATCTAATGAAGATCGCACTTTGCTTTAGTGGACAAATAAGAACTGGTGCTGTAACCGCGCCAAATATTCTACGCTATATTGGAGATTTACTTCCCAACTGTGACTTCTTTGTACACACCTGGGACGTAGAATGTCTAGGTACAGGATACAGTAATAGACTAGGCACTGATAGTTTATCAGAATCAGTACATACTACTATTCCTGTTAAAGACAAGGATAAGTTTGCTGACTTTTATCGTGCATATAATCCTGTGGCTATGGTCGTTGAGCAATACGATCTAACTAAAACATTAAGCACGTGGGGTGGACGTAGATTCAACCCAGGTGCAGGTAAACGTTATATTAGTATGTGGGAAAGCGTATACGAAGCTAATCTGCTAAAGATGACCTATGCTCGTAAAAATCAAATTAATTATGACTACACTATTCGTATCAGACCCGATACAGTGTTTGCTGAGCATAAAAGCCTAGCTGATGATATTGCACAAATTACCAATGATAACATGTTTGTGTTTGGTGATCATTACAATATCTATCCAGGACATGGTATGAGTCGTCTGGAAGATATCTACTGGATTGGGCCTAGTCGTGTTATGGATCAGATTACCTGTGTACATGAGCTTATGGCTAATACTACTACAGATTCAATGATTGATGATCCTAAGGATCCTAACTACACTGATTGGCAGTTCCACAGTGCAAGATGGATTACGCAGTCTTTGGGTATTCAGTTTAAAGCACTAGCCGATAGTACCATGCGTATCTACTATCAAATAGACATTGACCGTAATATTGATCCTATGAATCCTGGGTTTGGTAGTCCACCGGGGCGATTAGATTATTAAAATAAACCCGCTAAGGCGGGTTTTTTATTGGCCAGCGTTTATTTGATCTAGGTAAATAGTAGTATATCGGAATAATCTAGAGCAAAAACATGACTATAACTACTCAACCATATATCGCAGTTAATACAGGATCAGCACCAAATGATGGTACTGGTGCTACTATTCGCGATGCATTTACGCAGGTAAACAGCAACTTTAGCAATTACGAAACAGTTGGTATTCCAACTGTTAATTTAGTTGCCACTGGCACTATTCAAGGTGCTAGCTTTGTTGTTGGTAATACCTATGTTCCGAGGACCGCATCTGCAACAGGAACAATTGGGCAGATATCGTGGGACAGCGGAAATATCTATGTATGTGTAGCAACAAATACATGGAAACGTGCCACATTGGCATCTTGGTAATAGGATAACACATGGCACTACCTAAGTGGATTACACCTGCAGGCAATCTAGGCATCGTACCCGAATTAGAGTACTATGACTTTACTCTTGATGCATACGATGATGCTGGCGGTACATTAGTTTACTCGTTTATCTCAGGAAAAATGCCCCCAGGGATACAATTAGTATCCACTGGTGCATTAAGAGGTATTCCTGTTAGTACTACCTTTTCAGATTTTGGTGTGGCGTATTCAACCACCTCAGATTTAAATCAAACTTATAGTTTTACTATTAGAGTTACTAATGCTAATGATGGTGCAGTAAGTGATCGTACATTCACATTAACTATAACTAACGTTGCTCCACCAATCATCACACCCAAAACCAATAAGACCAGTACAAAATTAACCTTGACTGGTACTATTTCAGCTAATATTAATGATATTATTGCTCAGAGTATTAGTGGTGCTAATGCTATAGTACTTGCTGATGCAGTTAATACCTCTACCATCAATGTATTGTATAACACAATTACTCCGTTCGTTTTAGGCTACGGCAATCTTAATATTATTAGTGGTAATATTCTTAACCACCCTAGCGTAGGTGATGCTCACTGCTACCCTATTGGTAGTCAGATTAGCGCACTAGCATCAACACGCAATCTTGGAATATATTTTGATGGTGATCTTGTTGATCTCCAACTTGAAGCACTTGAATTTATACCAGGTGGTAATCTAACTTGGTCATTAAAAGGTGGAGTGATTCCACCAGGATTATCACTTAGTCCCGAAGGACTAATATCAGGATACATTTATCCTATTCCTATTGTTGGGCCCGCTAGTACACCTGGTTGGGATAAAACACCGTGGGACGAAAAATACTTAACAGGCAGTACACCAGATACAGCTACATTAGGTTGGGATTTTGCTGCAGGTGTTACTAGTAAAGGATTCAGTTTTACTATTGAAGTAAGTGATGGTGTTACCTTTGACCTTTGTACATATCAAATCTTTGTAATACCTAGAAAGGCATTTGAAGCAGACAGTACACTTTTAACAGTTGATGCTACTATTGTAGAAGATATACCATTGACTGTTGATCATGGACCTAAACATTATCCAATTATATTAAGTCAAGCAGGTGATATACCAGCCGAACGTCAGAACAGTTGGTTTTCATTCCACTTTAATGCTATAGATATCGATGGTGATACTTTAATTTATAGTGTACCCAATGCTGATGCGGGTTTATATGACGAGCAAGAGTTTACTGGTGCTAGCGTACCATATATTGCATCTCCTTTAATCAACGGGAAACTGTATTCAGGTGTATTTCCTAAAACTATTGTTACATATACCTCAACAATTATCAACATAAAATCAGGGTCAGTTATCAGTGCCAATGTTGGTGAATATATTACCCAACCTCTTAGCGGAGCCAATGCTAGAGTCGTATCAAATGCTGTAGCAACGTCTAGTATTACTGTGGTTAGCATAACCGGTGGTAGTTTTAAATCAGGGTCAGGAAACCTGTATATAGGTGGTGTAGATACAGCACTTTATCCAATATCATTAGTCACTGGAGCACCATCAGTAAGTTTTGACTATAGTGCTGCTGGACTATTACCTAACTCAGTGGTTCAAGTTCTTAATCCGTATACTAATCCTAGTACTGAACAAACATACTTTACTTGGTATGAAGGAACCACAAACTCAAACGTTACTATCCAATTGACCGGTAATACTATAATTTCTGGAAATATTGGCGGATATATTACCCAAGCACAAACAGGAGCAAACGCTCTGATATCTAACATCAGTGCAACTACTGCCGAATTTACTATTGGTGGAAATCTAATTGCAGGTATTGTTACACTTGAGGGTAATCTACTTACTGCAAATGTTGGAGATGTACTCACACAAGCCAGCACTAGTTCTAATGCTACTGTAACTGCTACCGTTGTTTCATCTGTGGTTGTTCCTGTGGTATTTACTAAGAATCAGTTTGCGGCTAATACTATCATAAACCCTGGAAATTTATTATTAAACGGAAACACAATTGGCGCATTAGGTTCGTTTCCTATCAGTGTGTTAGTTGGTAATGCTACTCCAGTATCTATTGTAGCCTACGAAGGTGACGTTATATATCAAGCTAGCACGGGTGCTACTGCTAACGTAACTGCGCTAACTCCAGGTGCTACTGTAATACCAGTTGTACTCACCAGCGGAACATTCGCTACAGGAGCTTCAGCAGGTAATATTACGATCAATGGCAACATAACATACAGTTACCCTGTTGACATAAATTCACATGTAGAAGTTGAAGCAACTTATACTAATTCAAGTGTATTTGTTTTTAATGCAGAAACTGCAGCAGCTGTAACTTATATTAATGGTATTAGCACCGGTGCTATACCAACTGAATTAACCAGTGTTGGGGTTGACTTATCTAGCGCAGAAACCCAAGGTGTTGTTGGGTACGATGAAGGCAAGTATGACCAAGGGGTTATTAGTTTACCTGGTACATTAAAGATAGATGCAAACTCAGGTTGGATGACTGGTAGACTACCAATACAATCTATCAATGAAGTTGATTACAACTTCCAAGTCCTAGTTAAAAAAGCCGCTTATCCAGAATATATATCGTCTCGTTACTTTGATTTAAAAATATTAGGCGATCTTAATAATACTATTAACTGGTTAACTCCAATTAATCTAGGCACCATTGAAAATGGTAGAATCAGTGACCTATCAGTTAAAGCATTGTCTTCTAAAGGTAAAACACTTTATTATTCATTAACACCTAGCCCAAATTACAACATTCCTCGAAGTATGTCTGGATATTCGTTAAATGCATATAATGTAAACGGTACCAAATACACTATCCAGGTACCGTCGTATATGTATCCATACAGTTACAGTCCGGGATCGTACTACAGACTACCGCAAGGGATGGAATTAACATCCAATGGTTTATTAAGTGGTCGAGTAAGTTTTGAAGTATTTGGTTTAGATCACGGTAGTACTACGCTAGATGTAACTTCTAGAAATGGAAAAGCTACTACATTTGATAACACATATACCTTTAGTGTTACTGCATCAGATTCTGATCAAAGTATTGCCGCAACACGTTTATTTACTATCCAAGTAGTTCAACGCAATCCGTATCCTTACGAAGATCTATATCTTAAAGCATATCTAAATCAATATCAACGAACACAGTTCCAAGATATTGTCAGAGATTCGGCAGTGTTTCCGAGCAGTTTAATCTACAGAAATGAAGATCCTTATTTTGGTATTGCTAAAGATTTAAAAGCATTATTTTTAGCAGGATTAAATCCAAACATACTAAGCAAATATGCTAATGCGACCAGCACTAATCACTATGCTAAACGTATTACATTAGGTCGGATTAAAACTGCAATTGCCAGCGATAGTACCACTTATGATGTAGCAGACATCGCCACTGGAGAGGTTATAGGTACATTTAAAGACCTAATAGGATTTGTACCTACTGATTTTAGCATGGGGTATGTACCATCGAGTACTATACCTCCAAATGCACAACTAACTAACGAACATGTAAAATACGAAGTAGTATATGTAGAAGTATTTGACAGCGAAATGAATGCTCTAGGGCAAGGGCCCGCTGATATTCAATATCCCGCTATAACCAATCCTTATTTTGACCTACAAGGTAATGCATACGTTACAGCATATCCTAATGCATTTACTAACATGGATACTGCAATAGTTAATAATATTGGCTATGCTAACAAAGGCGCACTACCTGACTGGATGACCAGTAAACAACTAGACGGGCGTGTATTGGGATTTACCCGTGCTGTAGTGTTAGCGTATGCACAGCCAGGTGCTGGTGCTACTATTGCCTATCGATTCGCACAAGCCGGGTTTGACCTTAACCAATTAGACTTTACTGTTGATCGTTACGAGTTAGATAATAACTATACTGATAACTTTAAAATTGCTAAAAATGTTATTCTTGACGCTGACCAGTCAATTATTGGTACCTGGGACTATACACAGTTTACACCAAACTTCTATGGTGCTGAGTTAGGGTATCTACCAACATTATCAATACCATCGGACACCACTGTAGATTATAGCAGTAATGCTGGTGCATTTATTGCCAGTAACGAAACTACATTTGATAGACTACCAGCCCTTCCAGCCTTACAAACATTAGTAGCCAGTGTAGACTATGCAGTTAATGTACCATTTGAACAGATTAACCAACGATCAGTTGCAGAAATCTACAAACAAGGCGGACTTGATGGTATCAAGAGCTTTAGTGACGGCCAAACCTTGGTATTCTTTAATCAAGAATTTATTAATCCTGGTGCAGCTACTAGTGGATATAATGATGGTTGGAATATTGCTACAGCAATTTGGGATATGGAAAATTGGGATTGGGACAACGACACCCCATTAATTGGTACAGACGATCTAGGATGGGATGCCTCAGGTTATGTTCTAGGGTACCAAGAATGGTTGGCGGCAAGAATTAACGTTGGAACAGCTGCAAATCCAATATATCATTATCCGGTAGCAAATCGTCGTATTGGAGTATGGACAGTTAACGTATCTAGTGAAAATATAGTAACATTGACGTTTAAACAAGAAATCAACTTTGACAATACAGTATATGTAAGAAATGGTATCACCCATAGTGGTCAACGCATCTATTATGATAGGTCAACTGCTTCTGGATTAAATACTATTCCACACTACAGTTTGCTTAAAAATGCACAAACAGTGAATGTATCAGCTAGCTTAACTGCGGTTATTGATCGCACAGGACAGGTTACATCTGTTATTATTAACAGCGGTGGTAGTGGGTACAAATCAGCACCAAATCTCGTGTTTACTGGAGGTCAGGGTGCAGGAGCAGTTGCTACAGCAATAGTACAAAATGGTAGTATTGTTGGTATTAGATTAACCAGTGGTGGCGCTGGATATATCAGCACACCGTATATAGTAGCCACAGTATTCACCACATTTGATAATAATAGTACTAGATTCTTTAACTATCGCGATTCGTATAGTGTTCCTGAGCAAGGGGATAAATACATTAAATTCGCTAAAACTGGAGTATTTACATAATGAGTAGCATTAACCCAAACACCATTGACGGAACATATCCTATTGCTGGTCAGGACAACGACAGCCAAGGATTCCGCAATAATTTTACTGAAACTAAAAATAACTTTCAGTTTGCAGCTAGTGAGATTACTGATCTTCAAACTAATGCTGTATTAAAAGGACCACTTAGTGGAGGCACTGTTGATGCTAACTTCAACAATTTAAGTCAACAACCATTGGTTGCGGCACAAATTAAACAGTTTACATCAACTAAAATTGATCTTGGTCCAGTGTCAAGCACTACCACAATTGATTGGACACAAGGACATTTCCAAACATTAACCACAGCAGGTAGCGTTAATTTATCATTTGCAACTACATGGCCATTAACAAACTTGTATACAACTTTACGCTTACAAGCTAACGTAACTAGTACATCGTATACTATTTCGTTACCTGGCACAGTATTAACATCATTTGCTAATTCTATCCAGGGGTATAATTATGCTACTGGTGCTATTACTTTCCCAAGTGCAGGTATCTATACATTTGATTTTACCACATATGACAGTGGTGCTACTGTAACTATTGCTGATGCATTTAGAAATGCAGATAATGTAACAGACTTTGCTATTACTGGTAACCTAACTACCAGTGGTGCTAGAGTTGAAGCAGGTTATCAATACTATAGCCCAACAGGCAATTTAGCGTTCACTGCCAACACCAATGTAAGCCGTATTATAATGGATCCAAGTGGTGCAGGTCTTATTAGTCTTTATGCAAATATTACATTACCAGCTAGCAACGTTGATGCTACTGTTGTTACTATTAGTTCAACACAGGCTGTACAATTCTTGTATGTTCAACCAAATACAGGGACAACACTAACTAACCAAGGTAATATTTCTTTAGCCGCAGGATCAAAAGTAGAATACTTCTACCATGCAGTAGAAAGCAAATGGTATAAAGTAGGCTAATAGTACCAAAACCCATTGACTCCTTATCCTACGTTAGTATATAATGTAGTATAAGGAGTTTTTCATTTATGCAAATTGATTTAAACAAATATCAAGACTTTGTACGTGAAGTTACATCAGCAGAGTCAAATTACCCAGACCTACTAATTGAAAAAATTCGTGCAATTAACGAATCCACAACTATCAATCCTAGCTTACTGCTAACAGCCGCAATTGGCCTAGCCGCAGAAACAGGTGAATTTGCTGAAATTCCTAAGAAGATGCTATTTCAAGGTAAGCCAGTAAACGAAGAAAACATCTTTCATATGAAACGTGAACTAGGCGATATTATGTGGTATTGGATTAATGCCTGCAGAGCATTGAATTTAGATCCCAATGATGTTATACTAGAAAATATTAACAAACTAAAAAGCCGCTATCCTGGTGGTGAGTTTGATGCCCATTACAGTGAGAATAGGCAAACCGGAGATCTATAATGCATCCATTAACCCCAGATCTAAGTGGACTATCGGACGACGAACTGTTTAAAAAACGTAGTGAATTGCAGAATAAATTATCATTTGCCTACAACATAGGTAATGGTGAGTTAGTAAATCAAATATCGCTAGTATTAGGTGATTATGCGATCGAAGCAGAAACACGAAATAGACGACTGTTAGACCAAGCAATGAAATCTGGTAGATTTGGTGGCGACCCAGAAGCACCATTGGACATCACAAAAGACTAATGAAATACGATCAATACGGCAGAACATATACAGAAAGTAAAGAACTATGCAACTTACTGTATAAGAATCCTTCACTGGATTTGAGCCTGTTTTTGGTTGAAGATCCGCAAGAATTTAACAAAAGTCGAGCAGAATTGCACGCAGATGTGCCTAATTTAACCGGGTATGTAACACTAGCTGATAGTATTGAAGAGTTTGACAAAAGATTCCAATCTAACTGGCGCATGCCCAACGAATACAAAGAACTAGATATAGCTGAACATATTCTAAGTTTGTGTACACAAGATTATGAATTACAACGTGTAGCAGAAGAGTTATTGCTATATCAAGAGCGTGACCTGTTTAATCTATTGCGTTACCTAAAGTATCTAGTAGATACCCTACGTAAAAATAACCTGGTATGGGGTGTGGGTCGTGGATCGAGCGTGGCAAGTTATGTACTATTCTTATTAGGTGTGCATAAAATTAACAGCTTATATTATGAATTATCTATTGATGAATTCTTAAAATAAATATACGTATATAATAGGAGAGTAACATGAGTAACATTCGCAGAACTGCACAAGGGAGTGCTATCGATATTGATAGATTACGCCTTGCTAACGAAACAACTATTGCCGTGGGTAATACTAAAACTAATGCTCGTGGTGATCAACTAGGACCAGGGGGTAAAATTATTAAAACTCGCGCACAGATAATGGCTGAATACCATCAAACAAATGCAATTGAAGAACAGATTGAAGAAGATCCTTATGCCGAACAAGTAGCAGAAGCTACAACAGAGCCTGCACCGTTGCATCCGCAAGCAGAATCAAATCAGGCTAATACCAATAAACCACGCGGAAGTTTTGCTGATGCGGTAGCACAAACTACAGAAGTTAATCAAGAACTATTAACACCTGCTAGCCAATTAGGCAAACCAAGTGGCCCTCAAAGACTATAAGGATTAGAAATGGTAGCATTATTTGAAGCAAACAAGATCAAGTCTATTAGACCAATTGGTAATCATATCATTGTATGTGATATGAATTTTGACATGCGCACCAGTCTAAGTGGCATTATTATCTTAAGTGGTGACGGTAAACTAGAAGGCATACATGCTCGTTGGGCAAAAGTTTACGCAGTTGGTCCAAAACAACAAGATGTTCGGGTTGGCCAATACGTTTGTGTCAAGCACGGACGTTGGACTAGAGGCTTAGAAATTCAAGACGACGAAGGTGAAAAGACTATTCGCAGAATTGATAATGATGATATCCTATTAGTCAGTGATGTACCCATGCAAGATGAATCCATCGGCGATAACATGGGCGTAAACAAAAAGACTAGAGATTAATTGCCCAGAGATCTAGATCAAACAGGAGCGGATGTAGTCAGATATATCCGCCAACTGACCCAAAAAAGCAATGATCCATATTCAGATGGATTCAACCAATGTCATTGCAAACACCAACTTTATGTGTTAAAATGTTTTATAGAAGATCAGTATAAACTTACACCATCCTTTCCAGAACACGAACAGGAATGGGAACGAACAAGGCTAATGGAGATGTTAAAGAAATGAAACAATTATGGGTAGAGAAGTATAGACCATCAACACTTGATGGGTATGTGTTTGTTGATGATAGTCAACGTGATCAAGTAGCCAGCTGGATCAAAGCAGGCACTATTCCACATTTATTATTCAGTGGTGGCCCAGGCACAGGTAAAACTACATTAGCCAAGATGTTGATTAACGAAATGGGTGTAGATGAATTTGATGTGCTTACTGCTAACGGTAGTAAAGAAGCACGTAAAGTTGAATGGGTAGACAAACTTATTAGTTTTTGTCAAACTATGCCATTTGGTAAGTTTAAAGTGGTGTTAATTGACGAAGCTGACTATATGAATATTAACTCAGTACAGCCGGCACTACGTAATTTGATGGAAGACTATAGTGACAGCGTGCGTTTTATCTTAACATGTAACTATCCAAATAAGATTATGCCAGCTATTCATAGTCGTTGTCAAAGTCTACAGATTGCCAAAGCAGATCACACAGAATACACTGCCCGTGTTGCTACTGTGTTAGTATCAGAAGGTATTGAGTTTGAACTAGATACATTAGATAGCTATGTTAAAGCATGCTATCCTGATCTACGTAAATGCTTAAATCTTGTGCAACAAAACTCAACAGAAGGTAACCTACGTAAACCTAAAGAAGGTGATAAGAGTGTAGGTGATTGGAAGTTAGATTGTGTAGCATTGTTTAAAGCAGGTAAGATCCGTGAAGCACGTCAACTACTGTGTAGTCAAGTACAATCAGATGAGATGGATGATCTATTCCGCTGGATGTATGATAACTTAGATATTTGGAGTAAAACAGATGAAGGTCAAGACGAAGCTATTCTAGCTATTCGCAAAGGTCTAGTTAACCACAGTATGGTAGCAGATCCGGAGATCAATATTTCAGCAACGTTAGTGGAGTTAAGTCAAATTGGCTAATTTAAACATTTACCTTATAGCAAAGTATCAAGCAAGACCTAAAGATCCTAAACAGACTTCTAAGGCGGGATATATGATAAATCCTGAGAATATTGAATATGATGAGCAAGTGTACATCACTCGCGGATTGAGGGATAAAGATGCCGAAAACAACGTTGTTTTGAACCTAACTGAAGAGAAAATCGTCAAAAATTCGTTCAATAGTGGCACAAGTTTTGCAGACATGTTCGAGTACTTCTACGAAGCATATTCCGAATATATTGATGATAGCGTAAACAAATTAAATGAAACGATTCAAACTAAGTGATAGTGGTGCACGTGGTTGGTTTATAGGTAATTTTCCAGAAGCAGTTTTTAAAACCAATGACTTTGAAGTCTGCTATCAAAATAATCCACGTTGCAAAACCCCAACGCATGTACATAAAGAAATCACTGAGATCACCTTAGTGATTAGTGGGCGTGCGTTACTTAATGGCGAAATATTTGAAGCCGGTGACATACATATTCTGTATCCAGGCGATGTTAGTCAATTAGAATATCTAGAGGACACTCAGGTAGTAACCATTAAAACACCGAGTATCCCCTCAGATAAGCATTTATTGTAGGGTTAGTCTTCTCCGTATAGTCTTAGCACCTCCGCAACAGCAGGATGACGGGCAATATCTTTAGCATTAAACTCAACACCTGCGATGTATTTGCTATTACTAAAGCCTTCAAACAAACGTTTAAAGTCTAGTAAGCCATTATCCGGGTCTCGTCTATCAGCTTGACGTGTGTCGCCTGTTACAACTATTTTAGAACCTTCGCCGAGTCGTGTAAGGAGCATCTTTATCTGTCCAGGGGTGGCGTTTTGCATCTCATCTGCTACTATCCAACATCCCTTAAATGTACGACCTCTCATATATGCTAGTGGAGCTATCTCTATTATCTGTTCTTCTAGCATGCGTGCTACTTCTTTTGGGCTATAATACTCCTGAATGACATCAAAAAGTGGTCTAGTCCACGGTTCCATCTTAGCGGTTATATCACCTGGTAGGAAGCCATGCTTTTCATCGTCCACTCCTACCGCCGGACGTGTTAAAATTAGTTTACTTACTGTTCCTTCTTTGTATGCTTTAATACCAGCTAGCATAGCTAACATGGTTTTGCCAGTACCGGCAGGGCCCGTTGCAAAGACGATACACTTAGAATCGTCTGTTAATAGGCTAATATAATCTTCTTGGTTTAAACTTTTGGGTATTAGGTGAACTGTCTTCCTTTGCTGGACATAGTTATTGAAGCTGACTACTGTGTTATCTTGTTGGGTTGCGAATGCGTTTACGTTACGTGCTGCTGATCTGCGATGTCTTGACAAGTTAATGCTCCTTTGAAGTGTTTGTAGATTAAAGCATCTACACAGATATTTAAGAGTCAATTTTTTTATTGAATGTGAGCAGTTAAAACTTTATTATCTGGACTAAGTATTAAGCTATCCATCGTAGTATTCATTAATTCCGTTATCTCACAAACAGCATAAATAATAAAAAAGAGTCCTATTCCTATGAGCAAAGCAATACACGACGTTATAGACAATATTAAAGAAATCTTTATGACTGATTCTAATCTCAACACTCTGTTGGATTTTGAACGTGTCTTAGATGAACTTGATACCTATGTTTTTGCCAACTGGAAAGATGGTGAGTTAGTAGAAGGCCCAATTTACGAGAAGTATTTCGTAACCTGCACGTTTATGTGGCCTCACAAACGTATGCCTGATCCACGTGGTGGCGAACGTCTACTAGACTATGACTGTGAAGTATATTACAGTAAAGATATACTAGAATACCCTGTTAAAGTTAAAACTCCAGATGACTACGAAGCAGGCGGCAAAATGCCTAAAATGAAAAAAGTTCCTATTTGGTTAGTTAAAATTGTTATGCCTAAAAAGCTAATGCAAGAAATACAACAAGGTAGTTTAGAATTAGAAGGTGCTACACTAGACTTAGAAGATATTGAACAAGCATACGAAGAAGGCAATGACGCAGAAGCAACATATGATGAAACAGAAGGTCAAGGCCAAGAAGGAGAGGCAGCAGATGCAACACAACCTCAATTCTAATCAACTTAACGAAAACTTAGAAATTGGTGATTTAAAACGTCTAATTCAACCTGAACTGCACATTGACGAATATAAGTCAAAGATGGGCGAGGACAAAGATGTTTGCGTAGTTAGCTTTAAAGTGTCGGGTAAAGAACCTAGCGCAGATTTAGTTAGCTTTGTAGAAAAAGGCTACAGCTACGTACTTGATGCTGATGTTAGCTCAGGCGAAAAAGAGGGCGGCGACTACCTAGTATTTGTTGAGCTCGATCGTAATAAAGAACTACCAGAACAGATTATTAGGATCATGGAAGACCTTATGAACCTAACAGAGCAAACATTAGACGACTGGCATATGAAGTATCACAAAAATCACAAAAGCTATTCGTTAACTATTGAAGAGTTAACAAAAATTGTTCCGCTAACACCGGAAGCATATGAAAGAAAATTTAGCAAAGATACAGAAGAGATCGATGCATTAAAAGCAGCCGCAGGTGTAGAAGTAACTACTAAGGCACCTGTTAACAACTTTACGGAGAGCTTAAGAATAGCGGCTGGTATAAGATAATTAACGGAGTTCAACAATGCAAATAAGCGCAGCACTAATCAAAGCAATTTATCCTCAGTACAAATATCCACAAGACCTAGCTGAGGTTCTTACAGAACAATTTACCAAATACGAAATTAATACAGTTAATCGTGCCGCTGGCTTTTTAGCACAGTGCGGACACGAATCAAACGGCTTTACTGTTCTTAAAGAAAACTTAAACTACTCAGCAGATGGTTTAACTAAAATTTTCCACAAATACTTTCCAGATGCGGCTAGTGCTGCTAGTTATGCACGTAACCCAGAAAAGATCGCTAACAAGGTCTATGGTGGACGTATGGGCAATGGTCCAGAATCAAGTGGCGATGGCTACAAGTTCTGCGGACGCGGTGCTATTCAACTTACAGGTAAAGACAACTATACTAAGTATGCCGCTAGCGTTGGTATGACATTAGATGAAGCAGTGCATGACTTAGAAACACTAGATGGTGCTATTGAATCAGCGTGTTGGTTTTGGAAAACAAACGGCTTAAATGCTGTATGTGATGCAGACGACATTGTTAAAATGACTAAAAAGATCAATGGTGGTACAATTGGCTTAGAAGATCGTACAGCACATTACACTAAGGCTAAACAGTTACTAAGTGGTGGTGCTATACCAGAGTCGGCCCCAATAACTACAAGTACAGAATACGTAACAGTGCGTTTAGGTAGTAACAACGACACAGTTAAAGCAGTTCAAACTGCCCTAGGACAAACACCTGACGGCAAGTACGGACCGGGCACAGAAAAAGCAGTTAAAGCATGGCAAACAGCACATGGCTTGGTTGCAGACGGCATTGTAGGACCAAACACTATCAAAAAAATGTTAGGACAATAATATGTTTCTACTACAATTACTTCCAACAAGTATGCTGATATACTTTGTAAATCTTATATTCTACACAGGTATAGCGTGTACACTATTTGGCTTTATATTCCGTTTTAAGTTTTTTGAACAATGGCGTTTAATCATTCAAGTAGTGGGTATACTAGCCCTTGGCGCTGGCCTTTATATGAAGGGTGGCTACGAATTTGAAATGCAATGGCGTGACCGTGTTGCAGAAATGCAAAAGAAAGTAGATGCAGCAGAAGCTAAATCTAAAGTGGTTAATACTGATATCAAAACTAAAATTGTAACTAAGATTAAAAAGATTAAAGAAGTGCAGTATAAAACTAAAGAAGTTATTAAAGAACATGAAACAGTTATCAATGCTGAGTGTAAAGTTCCTAAAGAAGCTATTGATATTTTAAATAGTTCTGCCCGCGGTGAAGCGGCAGTTGTAACTAAAGGGCTAACTCAATGAAATATATTCCAATTCTATTCATAGTACTACTTGCAGGATGTGAACTAGTCCCAGTTAAAGCCAAGTGGCCCGAGGTACCTGCTGAACTACAAAAACCCTGCGTTGATCTACAACAAACTCCTTATACAGAAAAGTTAAGTGAGGTTATTGGTACGGTAGTAGATAATTATAGTCAATATCATGAATGCCAAGAATATAACATGCGTTGGAACGAATGGTATACTAAACAAAAACAAATATTTGAGGAAATAAAATAATGAAAAAACTACTAGTTCTATCTTTATTAGTCTTATTAAATGGCTGTGCAATTGTTGATATCTATCGCATGGCACGCTTTGACAACAACGAATACCTATTAGCTAATAACATTAGAACTACTGCTAGTATTGGTGTAGAAAAATGTGGCAGTCCAGAAGTTGTACCCGTAGTAGATAGTCTATGGTCTAAGTCACTTGAATTAAAAAACTATTCAGCTTCAATACCGCACAACGAAGAAGCAGCTAAAATGACTGCCGAACTAGCTGATATTGTCAAAGGCCTAAGCGAAAAATACGATAGCTTAGAACCAGTAAGCCCAAGCTACTGTAATCTTAAATTTAAATCTATTGAGAAAAACGCAACAACAATTCAAACAGCGATAGGAGCGAAACCAAGATGAGTAATACACAAAACGTAGTAGAAGAAATAAAAGAATTAGAATCACAATTTAAAGCTGGTAAATTATCAGCAAGTGAATACAAAGAATTACTAGAAGACATCCAGCATACTAAAGTTATCAGTGCTACTGCGGACGATCTAGAAATGAAGGCACAGCTCAATCAGTTGATCAATGGCTTGATTGCAGTGGCAGGTGCAATTTAACCAAAAGCAATAAATACTATTATAATAAAGCACTAGGAGCATAGACATGACAACAGCAGCAGAAAAGAAAACAGAAGATTGGATGACCAGCAAATGGCGTCCGTTAATGGCTATTACATATATGGCTACAATTTGGTTTGACTTTATCGTAGGCCCAATCTTATTCAACATCTTACAGTATTACAATCCAGGACAGGCAGTTACTAGCTGGACACCGTTAACCCTACAAGGTGGTGGACTATATCACTTGTCCATGGGTGCTATCTTAGGTATTGCGGCATTTAGTCGTGGTAAAGAAAAAGTAGCAGAGATTGAAGCGGGAAAATAGAGGGGTCCGGAACAGCCCCAGAAGTAAGTGTTCCAGCACAACCTGAATGGGTTAGTGCACCACAACCCACACAGGGGTATACTACGCAACAAACTTGGGCACAGCCTCAACAGCCAGTGCCGGTAGATACATATACTCCGCCAGCAGATAATACCGCGTATGATACACCTGCACCTGATACACCTGCGCAAGAAGTTGTAGTTAACGAAACTGTAAATCAGACCACAGTAGTGGACAATAACGATCCCAATCGTCCACTACGCCGTAAGAGAAATTAATCTTACCAGTCTAGTTGACGTTAAATAAAAAGGCAAGTATACTATTTTAGTACTTGCCTTTTTTATTCAATGGAGTTGTGATGGCCGTAACTGTAGAAGAACATAGTCCGTTTTTAGAAGCATTAATTTATCTTAATCAATGTAAAGTGGTAGTAGAGGTGGGTGTAGCAGAAGCTAAAACCACATCATTTTTATGTCGTGGCGCTGCTCGTGTAAACGGATTCGTATATGGATATGATATTTGGGACACGCACGGCTTACAAAATCAATTCCAACATTGGTCAAGTAAAGAAGCCTGCGAAGAACGCTTACGCAAAGAGGGCTACGCAAACTTTGAGTTAACTAAAATTGACAGTAAAACTCTAGAATTCCACGAATTAATTAAAATAAAACATCCTCGTATCGACCTAGCATTTATTGATGGCTGTCATAGTTACGATGGTATTAAAAATGACTTTCTAGCTATCTATCCACAACTAAGTGAAACAGGTATTATTGTATTTCACGATACTATGAGTATTGATGGGTGTCGTGAGTTTATGATTGAACTACGCACTAAGTTATGGGACGGTACTTTTGATCTAGTTACATTCCCGTTTGGTAGTATGGTCTACGGTGATGGTAATGTAAGTGATCGTCGTACAGGAATTAGCATGCTGGTTAAACGTGGCTTTGCTACTATCCCTCAACCAATTGACGAACAATGCAACCTAGATGAACACTTTAATGACATCTACGTAGCAGAAGAAGAGTGGTACGAATCAGAATTGAAAAAGGCGAAGAAAAAGTAAATGGCAGATGCATATACCGTATTAGGAGTAGCCCGTGGCGCTTCTGATGAAGAAATTAAAAGAGCTTATCGTAAACTTGCTAGTCAGAACCACCCAGATAAGGGCGGTGATACTGCTAAGTTCCAAGAGATCCAATCAGCATACGACACCCTAGCTGACCCTCAGAAACGAGCAGAACACGATAATCCAAATCCATTTGGACAGCATGGTCATCCAGGCAATGGCGGCTTTGAGTTCCACTTTGGCGGCGGACACCCACAGGATATATTTGCTCAATTCTTTCAACAGGCGGGCTTTGGTGGTCGCAATCCTTTCCAACAGCAACAACACCAACCAAGACGCAATAAAGACCTACGAGTACAGCTAAGTGTTAGTCTGGCTAGCACATTAGACCAACAATGTAAGACTATTAGTGTACAGACTACTAAGGGTGATCGTTACAATGTTGATGTTGATATTCCACGTGGTGTCAACAGTGGAACTACTATTAAGTATGCTCAACTTGGAGATAATTTCTTTGATACCTTGACAAGAGGAGATCTTTATGTTATAATTAACGTAGAGAATGACGAAAGGTTTGAGCTACACGGTATCAATGTAATACTGAATTTAGAAATAGATTCAATTGATGCAATGACCGGAATGGATAAGACTATACAGGGTGTTGATGGTAAAGAATATAACATCAAGATTCCACAGGCTTGTCAGTTTGGCAGTAAGTTTGGGTTACAAGGGCAAGGACTTTATCAAATGAACACCATGCATCGCGGTGATTTAATTGTTAACGTTATTGTTAAAACGCCCGTGCTTACTGAAGCACAATTAAGTATACTTAGAACCATTAAATCTAGTCAATAAATATTTTTAACAGTCATTAAGGACTCGACGTGGCCGAATTGAAAAATAATCCAGATATTGAACAAATTATTGCTGATGCATGCTCACTAGCCAAAGACTTTAGGCATGAGTATGTAACGCTAGAACATCTGTTAATAGCATTACTTGAATTCCCAAAATTCAATCATCTGCTAACAGAGTTTGGTGTTGAGACTGATCACCTAATCCGTGATCTGTATGCATACATTGGTGATCAAAATCACATAGTTACAGAACGTGATGACTTTACTCCACAACGCACACACAGTTTAGAACGTGTGTTTAATCGTGCGTTTACACAGGTATTGTTCAGCGCACGTGAGCAGATGGATCCAATTGATCTATACCTTTCTATTAGTCAAGAAAACAATAGTCATGCCGCATACTATCTGGTTAAGTGGGGCATCAACCGTAAACAACTAATTGACTACTACATGAGCCAACAGACTACTGTTACTAAGAAAGATCAAGGCAAGAAAGACTTTGCTGATAAGATTCTAACTGAGTACTGTACTAATCTTAACAAGCATGTTGATGATGGTAAGATTGACCCTGTTATTGGTCGTGCTACAGAGTTAGAAGAAATTGCACAGGTACTTGCTCGTCGTAGCAAATCAAACGTGCTTATGATTGGTGATCCTGGTGTAGGTAAAACTGCTATAGCAGAAGGACTAGCACACAAGATTGTACATGGCGAAGTTCCAGAGTACTTAAAAGAGTACACAGTCTACAACTTAGAAATTGGTAGTTTATTAGCAGGTAGTAAGTACCGTGGTGAGTTTGAAGAGAAACTTAAAGATATCTTAGCCGCACTTTCAGCTAAAGGTAAAACTATTTTATTCATCGACGAAGCACATCAAATGCAGGGTGCAGGTAGTGGTGGGTCAAGTAGTGTAGACTTTGCTAACATGCTTAAACCAGCACTGGCTAAAGGCAACATTAAAGTTATTGCTAGTACTACCTTTGAAGAATACACACAATCGTTTGAAAAAGATCGTGCGTTAATGCGCAGATTCTACAAACTAAACATTGATGAGCCTACCCCACAGGTAGCTAAAGACATCTTATCAGGTCTACGCACACACTTTGAAAAGTTCCACGGTGGTGTTATTACCGATGATGCTATCGAAGCGGCTGTTGATCTAAGTGTACGCTATCAAACAGACAAACGTTTACCAGATAAAGCAATTGACTTAATTGACATGAGCTGTGCTAAACTTAAGATTATTAACTCTGACTTTACAGTTACTAAAAACGATATTATTGAAACTATTGCTAAAGCTACTAAGGTTCCTAAAGAAAACCTAATGAGTGAGAAAGCCAGCGATAATCTAAGTAACCTAGAAGTAACTATTAAAGATCATTTATATGGTCAAGACACCGCAGTGGATCAAGTATTAGAAAAGATCTATGTGGCCAAAGCTGGTATGAAGGCACACAACAAACCTGTAGGTAACTTCCTGTTCCTAGGACCAACTGGTACTGGTAAAACAGAACTTGCTAAACTTCTAAGTGAAAACTTAAGCATGAAGTTACTACGCTACGATATGAGTGAGTACCAAGAGAAACATTCAATGGCTAAATTGATTGGTGCTCCTCCAGGTTATGTGGGTTACGAGGACGGCAATTTAGGAGGTGGGTTGCTGATTAGTGATGTAGAACGTAACCCACATTCCATTATCTTGTTAGATGAGATTGAAAAAGCTCACCCTGACATTAGTAACCTATTACTACAGATCATGGACGAGGGTACTATTACTGCCAGCAATGGTAAGAAAGCAGACTGCCGTCATGCTATTGTTATTTTAACTAGTAACTTAGGTGCCGCAGACGGTGAAAAGAATAACATTGGCTTTGGTCGTGACCTAGCTAAAACAGGCGCAGATGATGCCGCTGTTAAGAAGTTCTTTAAACCAGAGTTCCGTAATAGACTTGATGCTGTGGTTAAGTTTGAGAAACTAGACAAGATTTCAATGAAGAAAATTGTTGCTAAGTTCCTTAATGAAGTTAATGATCTACTAGCAGAACGTAATATTAAAGTGCATGCTACAGAATCATTGATCGATCACTTAGTTGAAGTTGGATTTGACCCTGCAATGGGCGCACGTCCACTAGCACGTAAGATTAATGACTTAATCAAAGTGCCACTAAGTAAGAAAATCTTATTTGAGCACATTGAAGCTGGTAGCATTGTTAATGCAGACTGGTTAGATGATCAAGTTAAGTTTGTAGTAGTTGCTCCGCCAAAAGTTGACCTACTTGAAAACAAGATGGTTGACGATAACGGCTTTATCGTAGTAGAATAATTTTTACGTGTATTTTTGCCATGGTAAATAATAGTAGTATATTATTTAAGGATCGATCATGGCAAAATTACATGAAGAAGTTATCGTAGTAAAAGTAAGTAAACTAGTTAGAGATGATGCAGAATCAGCAATCATTTTAAATTCGGGTACTTTAGATAGTTTAGAAGCAGTAGTACAAGAGCTAGCAGGTGCTGGTACACTTGTAGAAATTCAAGTAGCATAATTCAATTAAAAAGAGAGATTTTCAATGACAAAACCATCAAAACGTATTAAGCCCAATGCGCCTCGCATGATGCAAAATGGAGCAGTACCGGCCCAAATGGGTCAACAACAACCAGGCCAACCATACGATTTTAGCAAAGTGCATGTACATTTTGGTATTCCATGTTATGGCGGTATGATTTCAGAGCCAACCTTTACTAGTTTCCTACGTTTCATCTTAATGGCAAGTAAAATGGGTTTACAATGGTCATTAGACACTATGGTTAATGAGTCACTAGTAACACGTGCTCGTAATAACTTAATGGCTAAGATGATGACTAATACTGCGGCCACGCACTTTATGTTCATTGATGCAGACATCCGCTTCCAACCAGAAAGTATCTTTATGATGTTAGCTACAGACAAAGATGTTATTGGTGGATTATATCCCAAGAAAGCATTACCAATCAGCTATGTAATTAATGTTAAACCTGGTACAGTTATCCAAAACGATATTTTCCCAGTAGACACAATGGGCACAGGCTTTATGATGTTTAAACGTCACGTATACGAAAAACTATGCGCAGCTCATCCAGAATGCAAATACGTTGATGATGTTGGTCTAGGTAAACAATACGAGCCAACTATGTTCTCAATCTTTGATTGTGAAATTGACGAAAAAGGTCACTATCTAAGTGAAGATTGGTTATTCTGTCGTCGTTGGGCTAAACTAGGCGGTGAGATCTATGCTCATGCTAAAGTGTTGCTAAACCATTCAGGACACTATGAGTTTGCTGGTGATTTAAGTGTATTAACTGGCGGACAACCAACTCCTCCACAACCACAAGCACAACAACCTCAACAGCCTCCTGCAAAGGCATCTGTTTATTAAGAATAGACTTTAGCTAAATATAGTAATAGAAATTGGATTACTATGTTTTTAACTGAATTATTTGAATCAACACAAGAGAAACATGCGGCTTTTTGTTTTGGCCGCATGAATCCTCCTACTGTTGGACACGCACAATTAATTAACACAGTAGAATCCGCAGCTCAAGGTGGCGATTACTTTGTATTTGTTAGTCAAACACAAGATCGTAAAGATAATCCCCTAGACTACACAACCAAAATTAAGTTCCTTAAAGCACTATTCCCACAACAAGCAGGCCATGTTGTATTTGACATACAGCTCAAAACTATCATGCAGGTAGCAGACTGGTTATACGGTAAAGGCTACACTTCAGTGACATTTGCTGCAGGCAGTGATCGTATGGAAGCATTCCAAAAACTACTAGAATCATACAATGGAGTGCAGAGGGCGGATGGTTATTATAAATTTATTCTTAATTTTGTTAGTAGCGGTGAACGTGAAGATGGCGCAGAAGGCGTAGAAGGTGTTAGTGCTAGTCAAGCACGTGCTGCCGCTGTGGCTAACAATATGGATGCATTTACCAAATCAACAGGCGCAGGGGAACTAGCGCCACAACTATTTCAGGCTGTACGTAATGGCATGGGTCTAGTTGAATCTGTTGAACAAACTACTATCGAGCAAGATCCAAAACCAGGATATTATTTTTACAATATTAGCCCAGAACAACGCATAGCGGCTATTAAAGCTGGCCTAAGACAGACAATGAGTGGCAAGTGGAATTACGAAGTTAAAGATGCTAAAAAATGGCATCGTAGCTCAACTGCATCAAAGATGGATCAAATGAAAATTGAACACTGCGATAAAATGTTTGGCGCTCACAAGTTTTGGGCACCTAAAGTAGCAGAAGATGCTGCAGGCGTTGGTGTAGTGGCTAGTAATAAGAAAATGGCCAAGGATCCACGTTACAGCACTAGCATGACTCAAGATATACAACCAAGTACTCCTGCAAAGAATTTGAAAGCATTTAAGTTAGCATAATAAATATAAGATATTAGGAAATTAGCATGAAACCATCAGAATTTATCAAAGAAGCATATGATCACAACGAATACAACGACGAAGCAGGTATGGTTAAAAATGACATACACACTATTGTTCGTGTAATGACTCATCTATGTAGAGATATTAAAGATAATGAGAATATGCCTGAATGGGTGCAGGAAAAGATTGCCACTGCTAAAGGTATGTTAGTTGGTGTTATGGATTACATGATTAGTCAACATGAACAGGGCATACAACCTACAGTAGATCAAGAACAAGACGTACCAGCAGTAGCAGAAGATGCTAGCGGTATGGGTACTAGTAGTATTGCTACCACAGATGGTGGATTTGGCAAAAGTATTTTTATGAAACGTGCAGAACAACAAGCTAAAAAGAGTAAAAAATAATCATGGATATGAAGAAACTATTAGAGTCAATTACTAAATTTGCAGGTGAGCCTGAGCAAAAATCAGGTGAGCAATGGAAAGGTACTGATAAAGGTACTCCAGGTACAAAACTAGTTGGCGACAGCAAGGATAATTCAATCCTTAAAGATCTAAGCAAAGGTAAAAAACCTAAAACATTAGAAGAAGAACTAGCAGAAGCATTAGCACAGTTTAATGAAGATGATCTAGGCGTAGAACCTAAGCGTCCAAGTCGTAGTAGTGACCGTCCACATCGCGAATATACTAAACACGGTAAGCCAAGTAAACGTTATACACCAGTTAACGAGTACGGTAAAGAAACAGACAACTTTACTGCTGCTGATATTAAAGAGTTAGAAGGGATTAGAGACCTAGCAACATTGAAAGACCGTGCGTTTGCATTAATTAGTAAACCAAGTAAACGTCCAATGAAACCAGAAAAAGTACAATGGTTTAAATCAAGACTTGATAGTCTAACTACTCCAATTGCTGTTATTAAACTAATGTACGACTTATTATTAAGTGGTGAAGGTCAAAGTGTTATTGGTTCTCGTAATAGCATGAGTTCTAACTCATATCGTGGCCGTTTTGGTGAAGGTTGGGGTGGTAGTCCGGGTGCTCCAGATGATCGTCCACGTAGAGAACGTGATCCAGATGCTGAATATGATGCTATGCGTACAGCCAAAGCAGATGATGAAGCTATTGCGGCACAGACAAAACGTCCACAAACTAAAGTATATACCTTAACAGGTCGTGGTCCTAACATGGAACCTAACTACAAGTTTCCGGGTGAATATGCTAGCCAAGCCGAAGCAGATGCCGCACGTACTAAATTAATGGCAGATCCTAAAACTCCTAATCCACGTATGATTGGTATTAGTACTCATACAAAGTATCTAGGTGAAGGTATTGAAAGTGCTGACCCAATTGAAAGTGCTGTACTAAATGCTGTACAAGAACTTATTCAACAAGGTCATACAGAAGTTGCTCCAGAAGTTATTACTAATATGGTAGTAGCGGCTACTAGCCAACCATTCTTACTCAAAGACTTGGTTGATGCTAACAAAAATAGCCCAGCTATTCAACACTATGTGGATAGTATTAACCCAACTAAGGTTAAATTTAGTTCAGATATTTTAACAGTTAAGAACGAAAACCCAGCTAAGACCAAGGCCAAATCAACTAACGTAGTTAGTAGCATGGCTAGTCAGGCTGCTAGTCGACCACGTCTAGGTGAATCAAATACTCCTTTACGTGATCGTGACGACTATATGGCTAAAAGTAAGGCCCTACAGGATATCCAAGTAGATCGACATACACATCAAGATCCACAACTAAGTGCAGAATTAGTACGCCGTAAAGCAGAGTTAATACAGCAGGCTAAGGCTATGGGCATAAGTGAAAGTCGTGCGCATAAACTTATTGCTAATAAACTTAAACAAATTGAATTACAACGTAAGATGGGCAGTGGTGAGCAAGAAGATGGATATGCACAGCATCAACGTTTGATCAAACAGCAACAACAAGAGTATTTGAAGAAAAATCCAAATACTATTTACAAACGTGAAATTGATGTAGACGAAGACATGGATCCTCCACAATCTGGACAGGATACACAAGCGGCTCCTAATCAAGGTACTAATACCACAGCTAACACAGCTATCAATATTAATACCACATCAACCGATCCCGAAGCAAAACTTCAAGCACAGCAGGCCTTACAAGCTACACAGGCAGTGAAAAATGCATCAGGCATTACTGCACCAGCACCTAATGTAGTTAAAGCTCTAAATACTGCTATGACAGGTAAAGGTATTCCGGGGACGGATAGTAAGAATCTTGAACCTATGATGGATATCATTGGGCAGGCTGCACAAGATCCTAAAGTTGCTCAACAATTTAAGAGTCTTGCACAGCAGGCTAACGTTAGTAAACAACAGCAACAACAAAAACAACAGAAATAACTAATCGTTGAAGTCCTCTGGTTCATCGCCGGCGGCCTTCATTTCTTTATCTAGTTTCTTTAAAAAGCTCTTTACTGATGCTAGTTTAGTAAACATACGAGCTGTACGCTTACCATTTAAATATAAGCAAAATTTACCAGATTGATCCTGTTTTACTTCGGCTAGCATGTCGCCTTTAAAACCAATTTTACTTACATGTACAGGTGCTATGTCTACTAGTGAGTCAAATCCTAGCAAAATACTATCACCCTGCGCACCAATTTTAACTAATTTTTTATCAAAATGTCCACTTGAATTAGCTTTGCGCATGATCATTGCCGCTAGCTTTACATTGTTTTCGGCTACCTGAATAGTGCCATCTTCGTCAATCCAATAATCTTCGCCCTCGTAAGGACCATCAATTGGATCACCAATAATTTCATTTAATAGTTCTGCTACCTGCGTCATTGAGTTTACTCTTAGGTTGATTAAAGACATAGCTATTATACACTCTTTATCTAAAGTTGTCAAGTGTTTTAAATCTGATAAATACTCTTAATAAGTTTAAACACGGAATTGATATATGTTACTAACCGAATTCTTTAGCTCTCCGGAGGGCGACTCGTATGCAGACCATCAAGCAACGAAGAAAGCTTCAGAGAATGAACACTCGCAAGCCCAAACAAACGAGCATATTGTTAAAGTTAAAGATGGCTATCGTCTTGTTAGTAAAAAGACTGGTAAGAATTTAGGTACATATCCTACTCGTGCTGGTGCTGAAAAACGTGAACGTCAAGTACAGTATTTTAAACACGCAAATGAAGATATGTCAGTTAGTAATTTAATTGCTACAGAAGCAGAAGGTAATGAAATGTCAGATGCTATTACTGCTAAAGGGCTAGCTGCAGCAACAGCACGTGACCCAAAGGCACGTCAAGAATATTTTGCTAACTTAGAACGATTACGTAAGCAACACGGTAAAGAATATAGTACTAAAATACATCAACTGGCTACATCATTGAGTAGCCACAAGGCAATATAAGCATGACTACATCAACCATATATCAAGTTACCTTTCCTAGTATAGGAGAATATCAGTTTACTATGCCAATTGGCTTTAGTTCTAATGTACACGTAGAACTTTGGGGAGCAGGTGGCGGTGGTGGGTCTGGTGCAGGTGCTGGAGGTGGTGGTTATGTTTCTACGTATACAACTATTAGTAGCGGTGATGTTGTTCATATTGGCGTAGGTAGCCCGGGTGTTAGTGCGTCTGGTGCAACTGGTGGCGGTGCTGGTAGTTCTTTTAACGATGGTAGATTTGCAGGCGGATCAGGTGCATCAACAAGTGACGAAGATGGCGACAGTGGCGGATCAGGTGGCGGCGGTGCCGCATCAGCTATAGTCGTTAATAGTACAATTAAAGCAGTAGCCGCTGGTGGCGGCGGTGGCGGTGGTTATGGCGATGATGGTAGTGGAGGTGCAACTGCCGGATTACCAGGCGGAGTATATTCTGGATTAACTAGTACTACTGTTGGCCAATCAAATGCTGGCGGTTGTGGAGTAGGTGGTGGTGGCGGTGGTGGATACAAAGGCGGGCTGACTGGGACTTCATACGGCGATGACGGACAAGGTGGGGAAGGCGGTAGTGGCGGTCAAAACTATGCTTTAGAAATTCCTAGTCAACTAATCAACGGATCCGGTACAAGTTCAGGCAATGTAATAGCAGGACAACGCTACGGTGATGCAGGTTATGCTGGCTATGCAAAAATGACATTTACTCGTACAGTACAAATACTGAACAAACAATCCGGAACATGGACTACCATCAGCAACGTATTTTATAAAACCCCAACAACCTCAGTAACAAGTAGTGTACCGGCTAGCATAAAATCTAACGTGTTTACCTCTGGCACTACAGTATTCACTGTACCAGCAAGAGTAACTAGCATTGCCATAACAGCCTTAGGTGCTGGTGGCGGGGCTGGTGGTAATGATGCCGGAGCAGCAGGACATGCCGGGTATCCGGGAGCAGTAGTGTCGTATACGGTTTCAGTGACCCCAGGAGATAAACTTACCATTAATATAGGTACTGGGGGTAAAGGTGGTCTTGACGGAACAGGCGGAGCAACAGGTGGTCTTGGAGGTACAGACCCAGCAGGAATTTATAATGGTGGTCTTGGCGGCAATGCCGGTGGTAGTGGCTCATCTGGTGGCGGTGGCGGTGGCGGTGCCGCAACCAGCATTTTATTAAACGGTTCAACTTTATTAGTAGCTGCAGGTGGCGGTGGTGGTGGTGGTGCAGGTAACGGCCCTGTGGGATTAGGGCAAGCATCTGCTACATACAATTCAACTCCTGTAGGATTACCTGGTACTAACAAATCAGGTGACGGTGGTGGTGGTGGCGCAGGTGGTGCTGGATATCCTTATGGTGGCGCAGGTGGTGCAACAGTAGGTGGTGACAGCGGTGCATATTCTGGTATTACAGGTCAGAGTTTGGTTCCAGGTGGTGGGTCTCTCAACACTGGAACAAATGGTGGTGCTGCAAGTGGCGGTAACGGTGGCCCTGGCTCAGTTACGTTTGTCTATACCGAAAATGCTACTACAATAATAACTAGCGAAGGTGGATGGAAACCAGCAGAAATGATCTACATCAAAGACGCAGGTGTTTGGAAACCATTATTAAGCAATACCACAATCGCACCAACTAAAGTATAAATAAGATAAGTATTTTAAACATTTAAAGGAGTTTTTCAATGAAAAAAGTATTACTAGTAGTAGCATTATTAGCATCAACAAGTGCGTGGGCAGGTTTAAAAGATTGTTCACAATTTGAAGTAGCATTACCGACATACACAGCAAAAGCAGGTGACCAAGAATTATGTCACAAAAACTATGCTGTAATTCATCGTTGTGATGTTAAAGCACCAGAAGCAGTATTTGAGCACCTAACACCTGCGGCGGAAAAAGGTCCAGCAAAACGCAAAGATAATTTCCACCCTGATGCTAGTGTAACACCAGCATGTTCAGCTACATTAGCTGACTACGCTATTGTTGGTAAAACACATGACCGTGGTCATATGAGTCCAGCAGGTAACAACACACAAAATGATGATATCATGAGTGAAAGTTTTAACTTGTCAAATATGGTTCCACAAGTTGCTAATAACAACCGTGGTATTTGGAAACAAGCAGAAACATTTGAACGTCAATGGGCACTTGCTCCCGGTACTGACTACTACATCATTAATGGAGGTATTTGGGATCAAGGTTATCAAAAGATTGGTAGTGGTCTAGGCATTCCTACACGTTTATACAAGATTGTATACGAAAAGAACAGCAAAAAAGTTACAGCATGGTTAATGCCTAACACAGCATTACCTGTAGCAGACTTACCTAAGTATGCTGTTACAGTAGACAAGATTGAAGCTGCAACAGGTATCAAATTTAACCTACCTAAGTAATTGGTCCAAACCAAAAAACCGCCCAAGTGGCGGTTTTTTATTGACTTTTAATCCAAAATAGCTTATAATACTGTAAATTACAACTACGATAAATACTAAATCATGAGAGCAAACGAACTAACTGGAGCAACTGAAAACACTAAAATCTACCTAGACATGGATGGAGTTTTGTGTGATTTCTTTGCAGAGTACGCAAAATTAGCTGGAGTTAAATCAGGTAGCTATAGAGATATTCCGCCAGCCAAAGCTGACCCTACATTGGACAAAATGATAGGTACAGATTTTTTCTTTAGACTTCCTAAATTTCCTACAGCAGATGCATTGATCAAACTAGTATTACAATACACACCTACATACGATATTTGTTCAAGTCCACTACGTGGAGACCATGCTAATAGCGGACATTGGAAGAAAGAATGGATTAAAAAGAACTTAAGTATTAAACCTGCAGAAATCATTATCACAGGCCGCAAAGAACAACATGCTACTAATTCAGATGGTAGCCCTAACATCTTAATTGATGATCGCGGTACTAATATTGTAGCATGGAGAGCAAGGGGAGGTATTGGTATTAAGTATCAAGCCGACGAGGATAGTTTACAAATGGTAGCTGACGAATTAGCAAAGGCATACGGAAAATGATATTAAAAGAAGGCGGTAATGTTTTTAAACTTGCAGATGGCAAACCAGCAACAGGACGTATTACACGTGACAACGTAGTTCCTACTGTACAATGGTTAGAACAGTTGACTGGTCTTAATCTAGTAGACAACATGCTAGGCACAACTGGTAAGAAAGAATCAAGTGGTGATTTGGATCTAGCTGTTGATGCTAGTAAGATCAGCAAAGATGTACTAATCCAACAGTTAATGTCTAAAGGCATACCCAGCACCGACATGAAGAAAACAGGTGATAGCGTACACTTAAAAACACCTATCCTTGGCGATAAAGCTAACGGCTATGTACAAACAGACTTTATGTTTGGTGAGCCAGAGTTCCAACGCTTTAGTATGACAGGCAGTCCAGAAGGCAGTCCTTATAAAGGCATGCATCGTCATATTCTATTGGCTAGTATTGCCAAAGCATTAGGAATGAAATGGTCGTATAAAAACGGCCTCGTAGACCGTGAAACTAACGAAATTATCACCAAAAACCCAGCCGAAATTGCTAAAAAACTGCTCAACGGAACACCAAAAGATATAGTATCAGTGGAAACAATTATTAATAAAATTAAGAATAATCCAGACTACGAACAGTTAGTTAAAGATGCACGTGAAACGCTAGGTAGAGAAAATGTACAGTTACCAGAAGATGCTGGTATGGCATTACCTGGTACCGGTGCTTGGTTTAGACAGTGGGCTAACAAGTAATGCGAGCCCGTGATTTTATCTTTGAGGGTGGTTGGGACACTACTCTTACGCAAGGCACAGTACTGCATCCACGTATAGTTAAAGTAGCTCTAGGTGTTGTTGATCAGTTTGTGGCTGATTTTAATAAACAATTAGCCACACAAGGACAAGGTCCAATTAAACGTGGTCGCCCAACTGGTTCAAGTGCCCATCATGAAGCAGACTCGGCTGAAGATCCAGAAAAAATCTACGGTGATATTGACCTACAGATGATTGCTCCAGAAGTAGAAGGACTAACACAGGGACAGTTTACTGCGCATTGGAATAAACTAGCAGATGAGTTTGTACGTGCAGGTCATGCGCCTTATGTAGACACTACAGAAAGCAAGCCAGGACATCCTATTTTTAAAGTAGGTCCTACAGACTACGTACAAATTGATTTTATGTGGCACCCAGAACGTCTATCACAATGGGGTGCTAGCCGTGTTACACCCGAGCGTGGTGTTAAAGGACTATTACATGGTAATATGTTCAGCGTACTAGGTGAACTACTTGATATAAGCATACAGCATGCTGGTGTACAGTTAAAAGTAGTAGATGGACAGCATGTACCATTTAGCAAACAAAAAGGCACTGAGTTAGTCACAGTAACTACTAACCCAGAAACATTTATCTCTGATATCTTTAACTATGAAGCTAAACAACTAGGTGTACAGAATCCTAAAGTTGACTCATTACTATCACAGTTCCCAGGAAATGATATAAATGATGTTAAGATAAGTAAATTAGTAAACGGTGTAAAAGGATTTGCGGCCAGCTGTGAAGCCAACGGTATGTTTGGGCATGGTGACCTAGCTCAATTTTCATCAGCACAAGACTTCCTACAAAAGTTTGTACAACGTTACGAAGAAAAAGCAATAATTGATATGCAAGGTAAAAAGCGCGATAAAGCCGCAACACCAGAAGCACAGGCTCGTGCAGAACAAGATAGAATCAAAATCCAACAAGGGTTGGATATGGTTAAAGGTTTATTTTAATGAGAGCAAAAGATCTAGTCAAAGGCAACATAGCCTATCACGATGAGTTAAATCAAGAGGTATGGAACGGCACTGAACTGCGTATAGATGTACGCTACAAACTTTTAGAAATCGCACAGCGTTTTGTTGATTATCTTGATGTACCTAACTTCAAACTATTAGATGTTATCCTACGCGGTAGTTTGGTTAACTATAACTACACTGCCTACAGTGACTTTGACCTACACATAGTTACAGACTATGCCCTATTAGACAGTGATATTACTGAACCATTTTATATGGCTAAGAAAAAGATTTGGAATGACGAACACGACATTATGATCAAAGGTCACGAAGTAGAACTATACGTAGAGGACAAAGATGCACACAATGTATCAGCAGGTATGTTCAGCGTATTAGATAATAAATGGATTGATACTCCGGAGCATGAAGAACCAAGCATCAATGACCGTGCAGTTAATGCCAAGGCCAGAGATCTAATGACTCAGATTACACGTGCTATCAAAGCTGGTAGTGCTGAGGATTTAGATAAACTAACAGATAAAATCAAAGACATGCGTCAAGCTGGACTAGACCGCGCAGGAGAGTTTAGTACAGAGAATTTAGCATACAAAATCATACGTAATAAAAAGTTCATTGAACGACTATATAATGCCAGACAACAAAAAGTTGATCAAGAATTAAGTTTGGATGAACAAGATGAGAGCTAGAGACTTTTTAATAGAATACAGCAGAGAAAAGACTGCTAATGTATTTGGCAACAAACTTATCGCCGCATTTCAAAAAGATAAAAGCTATGGCCTAGCTTGGGTAGCTAAGTCTCAAGAGTTTATTGAAGGTAAACCAGTTGCTGAAATAGCACCTGAAATGTACAGACAGATAGTCAATGGTATCATGTCATCACTCGAAGACAGTGACCCTACTAAAAATAAAGAATATGTACAATGGCTAGCTAAAGTCTATGCTAACCAAGGTGTCAAATTAGAAGATATTCTAAGTCGTGGTAATAGTGCGCTTAAGATGTATCATGAATTTAAAACTAAACAAATACTTCCACCAGAACAACGTGATATTGGTAGACTAACGTTTAGTGATGTAGAATACCTAGCCGCTAATCCGGGATTACTACAAGCATTATCCGATAAAGAAGAACAGGGTGCCGCAAAAACTGTAGACAAAGGTTCTAGCGAAACTGTATTTGATAACGAAGCAGTGCGTATTATTGTTCCCTACAATGAAGAAGCCGCTTGCTACTACGGTCAAGGTACACGTTGGTGTACAGCGGCTCGTGAAAATAATATGTACAGTCGCTATGCTAAAGACGGCAACTTGTATATCTTACTACCTAAGAAACCAAAACACGAAGGCGAAAAGTATCAACTACACTTCCAAAGTAATCAGTTTATGGATGAAGGTGATAATAGTGTAGATAACATTGTTGAGTTACTGACTACACGTTTTGGTGATCTAGTATCGTTCTTCCGTGAACGTGAACCAGCAATCAATGATTGGCTAGTGTTTACACCAGACGAAGTATTAAAACCGTTAATTGACAAAATCAACACGGCTGTAACTGATCACGTTAATGAAATGGCCAGCGATTGGGAAAGCCAAGATGACTACTGGTGGGATTACCTACGCAGTGAAGGCTATGTGTATCCAGAAGGGCACGAAGATGAAGGTCAAATTGACTGGGATGCTGTCCATGCCGCTGATGTATCTTATACAGATTGGAACTATGACGTAGCTAATTTTATTCACAACATTACTAATGCTGTAGATCTAACTCCATCTGAAGTTCGTGAACTTGCTGTTGAAGAAGAAAACGAATATGGTTCAACCCTGGATGTTAGCGACCTTGATACTGTTGTCAGCAATAGTATAGTAAAAAATATGCGCAGCAGAGATGGCGATGGCGGTGTTCCGGGATGGATTAGAGATCACATCTACATTAAACGTCGTGAAGGTGTATGGGACGTTAGTCTGCTGTACACAAATAAAGAAGGTAAGCGTACAGAATACGCCATACACTAATATGAGAATAGAAGAACTTTTAACCGAAGCGTTGATAAGACGCAAACTTGGTAACTTAATTTTAAGAGTCAGCGATCACGTACAGGATCGTGCGCAAGAGCGTGGCATACCTTGGAGTTATGTTACTAGAATGTTAGATATGGCTGTATCACCTGAAATGGCACCAAAATTAGAATCTGTATTGGGCAAGCAAAAATTCCGCTTACGTGATAACGAATTATGGGTTGACCTAGGCTGTGTATATACACCCAATGGTGATAACACTAATACCCTATTTGTAAATACAGTAATGCGTGAAGAACCAGGTGCAAGAAACTTGTATATGCCTATTGTAGAGTTAAACTAACATGAAAGAATATCTTACTTTTGACAATTTACCATTGACCATAGTAGTTGGACTTGTTGCTTGGTCTTGGTTTATTGTGTTTACTGTAATACTGTCGTAAAGAACACCTACCTTAGGCCCGCTATCCGTAGCGGTTTTGGTGTGGCCGGCTGCTGGCCTGGAGGGATGCCAAAAGTGAGCAATTATTTTCCTTGCTGTTTAGCGGCGTGTTTTGCTTTGATGGCTTCTGATAACTTTCTTTTTGTTTCTTCTGACTTAGGTTTACCTTTTTGAACAAGTGACAATTTAAGTCTATGTTCATCTGAGAACACTCTTCCTTTTTGTGCTGTAGACATTTTTTGTTTAGCTTCGTCGCTAAACTCATAAGTTCCGCCTAATCCTTTATTCCACGGCGTTCTACCTTTCCTGTCTGCAGACATTTTTGCTCTTGTTTCTGCTGAATGTGTTTTTCCTTTGTTCCAAGGTGTTCTTCCTCGTTTAGTTTCAGAGAGTTGTTTTCTTAATGACTCATAAGTCCTACTTGTCATCTTGTAGCGTTCTTGTCCTCTACCTTTTCTTACCATAGACCAAGCTGCATATATCATTTTATGTTTTGCTTCGCCTGTTGTCATTTTAGTTAGTAGCCAATGACAGATAAAATGCTCTCTTGCGGTTAGACCAACAAGGTTATCTTTAGCATTGTTACCTCCCATTGATTTAGGAATAATATGATGTTTTTCAAAATAAACATTAATTGGCAGCGATCTAAGTTGTGCTTGTGTGATAATATTATTATACCAGGTGGTATATTTGTTTGTGATAAATAACATAAAGCTGATACTCCTTAACAGTATTAGGGTAGTTGGATATTACCAGTATCGTGAACTACACTATTATTTATCAGAAAAGACTATGCGATATACAGAAATTAAACAAGCACTTATTGAAGCAGAGATTATCGACGAAGTATCGATGAGCCCCACATCCTTAGAGAAGTTTGCTAATAGCCCCGAGGCTGAGGGAATGTTAATAGGAGTAGAGTTTGAGCTTTGCGTTCCCAATGCCAACGTCGATAATGACAGCGGTGAAGGTGAATACGACTATGACATGGACGAACGTGCCAACGATATCGACGACATTATACGTTTCTTTCAGGAAGGTGAAATGTCAAACCTAGGCGCCAGTGGTGCTGATCGCCTACGCAGTGAAATGTGGGATCAGTTCTTAGATTGGCAAAGTGAACAAATCAGTGATAACATAGACACTGACGAATTAAATGATCGTATCCGTGATCGCTTAGACAGTGATATTGACTTTGACGACATGACTGAGTTAGCCAAGGAACAATGGCAAGAAAATAACCCAGACGAGAATCCAGAAGACAAAGCGTCAGAAGATGAAATACATCAGTTAGCTCTAAAACTAAATGAAAAAACCCTAGATGATATGATGGAAGATACTGACAGTCGCGAGTATCAACGTGCCTACGACGATGTACGTCAAGAGATGGAAGATGAAATGCGTGATGACTACGATCAATCAGACTGGTTGAGTAGTCTAGGCATTAGCTACATGAGTGAAGCAGAACGTGAGTGGGGGTTAGATTGGCCACACTGGACTTACTATAGTAGCGGTGGCGAAGCTGACGTTGACCAAGTAGCAGAAGATTTTTCAGATTACACAGGTTTCCGAGCCAAGGGTTATAATAACTATCACAGTGCTAGCCGCAGCGATCAACAGCAACAAGGTTACTTTATCATTGAGCCGGATGGTTCAATTGATGCCGATCAAGGTGACGCAGGGCTAGAGTTTATCAGTCCAGCAATGCCACTTAAAGATGGCTTGGCTATGATTAAAAAGGTTAAGGACTGGGCCAGTGCTGCTGGCTGTTATACTAATAAGTCAACTGGCCTACACATGAACATCAGTGTGCCTAACATGACTATTGATAATCTTGACTATGTTAAACTAGCCCTGTTCTTAGGTGACGAACACGTACTACGAGAATTTGATCGTACATATAATAGTTACGCTAAGAGTGCTATGAAGGTAGTTAAAGAAAAGATAGAACAGAATCCAGAAAATGCCACAGCATTGTTAGCCAAAATGAAAGAGCATGTAAATGCTGCCGCTAGTAAACTAGTACACTCAGGCATTACTAATAAATACACCAGTATCAATACCAAAGACAAATATGTAGAATTCCGTGGTCCGGGTGGTAACTACTTAGAACAAGATATCCCTAAATTACTTAATACTGCTCTACGTGCCGCACAAGCATTACGTATTGCCACAGATGATGGTGCTTACAAACAAGAGTACGCTAAGAAGTTATATAAACTAATTGGCCCAGAGGGTGAGTGGACTGATCCTAACAATTCAGTAGCCCTATTCAGTCGCTATGCTCTAGGCCAGATCAACAAATCAGAATTAGTAAGTAATGTTCGTCAAGCACAGGTAGCTCGTAAAGAGAAGAAAGGTGAAGAACAACAGTACTGGGTAATGAACAAAGACGGCACAGGTGGTAAGCAAATGGTACATGCTACTAGCCCAACAGAAGCTATCATCAAAGGTGGCAAACAGATGGGCATGAAGCGTGAGGCGAGTATTAGCAAACTCAAAGCCGAGCCGTTTGAAAGACTTGCGCCGGGACCTGCGCCAACTAAACCAGCACCAGAAACATTAACTGGTGGTTGGAAAGATTGGATCGAAAACAAAGCACCCAAGGCAGAAGTTAATGAGTTATTAAGATTTGAAAGAGAACTTAAAGCTGGGCAGTTTAGCTACTTAGATGAAGTAAGTACTGAATATCTATTAGACTACATTAATGAACTAATTGAGTTCCGTAAACAAGATGACAACGAACTAGACCGTAGACAAAACAGCACAGTGGACAACAACGAAACACGCTGGAAGGTCGAACATCGCAGCGGTAATGGGCATTTTATTGTTGATGCGGATACGCCACGCCAGGCTAAAATCAAAGCACAAGAAAAGTTTTTGAGTGTATTACACAATCGCGTTGATGTTGACGATTTGATTGCTACTGCTATAGGCACTAATAATAATGCTGGTGCTGTACATGCTATCCCACAATCATGGCGTGATTGGGTTGACACAATAATCAACCGTCGCACAGATGAAATTACAGAGAAAAGACAGCAAATTGAACAAGGTACCTATAATAGTGTACTGGGCTCACAACAACAACGAGATGCTGTGATTGGAGTTATTGATGACGAACTACGTCGTAGACAGGACACAGGTGAAACCGGTGAAGAACAAAGTTGGATAGTATTGGATGGATTCAATAGACCAGTAGGCACAGTAAGTGCAACTACACGTGATGAAGCATTACACATCTACGGTAGCGTTAATAATGTTGAAACTAGAAACTACACAGCCGTACCTGGAGCAGGCAATACAACTACTACAACATCAAGTAATACTGACTTAGCACAGGCCGCAGGTAGTGCTGAAAATGCTGTGCGTGCTAGTTTACCTACAGCACATCGCGAGTGGTTAGAAAACATCGCAGACCATAGCGATATAAGTTTGATTAATGTTCTAAACAATATGAATACAACTACAGTATTAAATGAACAACAGGCCGCATATTTTAGAGTTACTATCAAACACGAACTACGTCGTCGTGGTATTAATCCGGACGAAGCAACACCATCTCCAACTACTACCTATGCAGATGAGCGTGAGCGTATGCGTCAAGAGCGTGAGCAAATTTCACAAGACATGGCAGCAACGCAACAAGGTGTAGATCCAGACCATCAAGAATGGGAAATCTATAACCCATCAACCGGTGAGGTAGTTAGTCGTGTAAGTCAAGGTGATATCACTTATGCTGTAAGAAAAGCTCGTGAGCACGAACAAGACTTAGGATTATCATTAGGTGATTTAGATATACGCCCTATTAATCAAACCAACGAAAGCATTAGCCTTATACGCAGATTAGCAGGATTGAAATAATGAACTTATTTGAAATGTTTGACCTAGAAGGTCCTAATAAACTAACGCTAATTGATGCACTACGTGACTTTTTACCTATTGCAGTTAAGAATTTAAAATTAGATCACATTCCTAAAATCAAACTAGTTAAATCTATTCCAGATGCAAACGTTCCAACATTTGGTCGTTTTGTTAACGAAGAAAAAATTATTACTGTGGTTGTTGCTAATCGTAACCCTGTAGATATCTTACGTACCCTAGCACATGAAATGGTACACTATGCACAAGGTGAACAACATCGCTTAGACGGCGACAGTTGGCACACAGGTAGTCCTATTGAAAATGAAGCACACGAACAAGCTGGTATTATGATGCGTGAATTTGATAAACAATTCCCAGAATACCTAAGTGCTGATCCTGTATTAATACCAGAAAGCAAACAACGCTTAGATGCTAAATGCTGGAAGGGCTACAAGAAACAAGGCACTAAAATGAAAGGGGACACACGTGTAAATAACTGTGTGCCTGTAGAAGAAGATTGGCAAAAGGTCAACAAGCGAGATAAGACAGATGGTATGAGCAAGAAAGCTGTTAGTGCATATCGCCGTGAACATCCTGGTAGCAAATTAAAAACAGCAGTAACTACTAAACCTAGTAAACTTAAGAAAGGTAGTGCAGATAGTAAACGTCGTTCAAGTTATTGTGCTAGAAGTCTAGGTCAAAAAAAGATGCACAATATTGACTGCACTAAGACACCAGATAAAGCTATTTGTAAGGCACGTCGTCGTTGGAACTGCTAATATAACATGACCAACTGGGATATCTACGTTAGAGAATCGTATGATATTATTCGCAGAGCAGAGTGCGAACTTACAATTAATTTGGCGCACGAAGTAGAAGCATACATAGTACACTTATTTGCCCATTTCTTAGATAAACCTTTAGTCAACACTGAACCAGTCTGTATCAAACTCCTAGAAAGCAATACCAAACCAATTTCGTTACGTAAACAGATACTCAAAGAAGTAGGTGACGAATGCCTACTGATTAATGCTATGGAATGGGGCAAACCACGCTGGCCTAGTAACAACTACTATGCCGACATGGGTCAAATGGCCTATTTGAACCGTGCATTTGCAGAACATCCAGCTGAGGATTTATATGACGACCTAGCAGTAGAGTTTCAAACTGCTACTCGTATACTCAGAAAATGTAGAATAAATTGATCAATAAGCTAAATAAATACAACTAGTAAGGAATGCTTATGTATTTTGTTTACGCTCATTATAAATCTGATGACCAAAATGGATTACCGTTTTATATAGGAAAAGGTAAAAATAAAAGAGACCTTTCAACATATAGAAATCGTTTTTGGAAGAATATTTTTAATAAACACGGTTACGTAGTTAAACGAGTTAAAGATAATTTAACCGAAGAAGAAGCGTGGGATTTAGAAAAAGAGTTAATTAAATCTTATGGTAAACTAATAGATGGTACTGGATGTTTGTGTAATATTTCAGACGGAGGTGAAGGTGCCTCTGGAACTATTCATTCTCAGGAAACTAAAAATAAGTGGTCTGAAATCAAAAAGGGTAGATCACTATCTATAGAACATAAATTGGCTATTTCCAATGGATTAAAAGGTAGAAAACATTCTACAGAGACTAAAAAGAAGTTATCTGATTTAAAACAAGGAAAGAAGAATCCGATGTTTGGGAAAACTTTTACCCAGGAACATAAGAATAAATTATCAAAAAATATGATTGGCAAACCAGGAAGAACAAAAGGTAAAAAATTATCAGAAAAAGCTAGACAAAACATGTCCAAGGCTGCTATAATAAGAGCTAAGGATGCTTCTATTAGTCAAAAAATATCAATTAAACTTAAAGGAATTAAACGTTCTGAAGAGACTAGGAAAAAGATGGCAGAAGCTGCTAAACTAAGAGAAGCAAAAAAGAAGTTATCAATTATTAAGGAGATATAACATGTCATCAAAAATGTTCAGCGCAGAACAACGTGCGAAACTTACCCAGCTTGTGAACGAAGGTATTGCTGTACTTACAGAAATTGAAGATCTAACTGGCGGGCTTAATGATACTGTTAAAGCTGTAGCAGAAGAGTTAGAGATCAAACCTAGCTTGCTCAAAAAAGCTATTAAAATTGCTCAAAAATCTAAATTTGGTGAAACTAACCAAGATCACGAAACAGTACAAGACATCTTGGAAACTGTTGGTCGTACACTTTGATCGATTGGCACGAGACTGCTAAGTTTATACGAAATGACTGGCAGTCTAATCCAGTTAGGGTTGTATTTGAAATCATTAACTGGATGCTAAATCTAGCAGTAGCATTGATATTTGCGTTTACTGTACCCACTGTGCCTCTACTGCTATGCTATACTTTGTTTTTATTAGCTATCGGTATTAGTATCTATACTAGTATCAGCAGAGGTAGTTTTGGGTTATTAGCCACAAGTATTACTATTTTTATCATTGACTTAATTGCTTGGGTTAAGCTATTATATAGTTAATAGGGTTCGCTCACCCAATGAGCATGTAGAACGGCAAGCCAGCCATAAGTGGTGGAGAATAAATGAGTTACATCGACGCACTATTTGATCGTAATAAAGATCGCATCTATATCGTTGAGAGAACAAACGGGCAGAGAGAGTATAAAGAATATCCTGCTAACTATGTTTTCTATTATGACGATCCTAAAGGTAAATTTCGCACTATCTATGACACCCCTGTGTCACGTTTCAGTACTAAAGTAGGTAAAGAATTCCATAAAGAAGTAAGAATTAATTCGGGTAAGAAGACTTGGGAAAGTGATATCAATCCTGTATTCCGCTGTCTAGAAGAAAACTATCTAGGGCAGATGGCACCTAAACTACAAACAGCGTTCTTCGACATTGAGGTTGACTTTGACCCAGTGCGAGGCTTTAGTCGTCCAGACGATCCGTTTAATCCAATTACCGCTGTGAGTGTATACTTAGATTGGTTAGATAAACTAGTTACCATGGTTGTTCCTCCCAAGAGTATGAGTTGGGAAACTGCTGAGGAGATCTGTAGTAAGTTTGATAACTGTTTCTTAATGGAACGTGAAGAAGACCTGCTGAATACATTCTTAGATCTTATTGATGACGCAGACATATTAAGTGGTTGGAACAGTGAAGGCTTTGATATTCCGTATATGGTCATGCGTACCAATCGTGTTCTAAGCAAAGACGATACCCGTCGTTACTGTCTATGGGGCCAGTATCCTAAACAACGTGAATTTGAACGCTTTGGTGCTAGTAACTTAACCTTTGACCTTATTGGTCGTGTGCATCTAGACTACATGCAACTATATCGTAAGTATACCTATGAAGAACGTCATAGTTATTCATTGGATGCTATTGGTGAATATGAGTTAGACGAACGTAAAACACAGTACGAAGGTACCTTAGATCAACTATACAATAAAGACTTTGAAAAGTTCATTGTGTACAATCGTCAAGATACAATGATTGTAGCTAAGTTAGATAAGAAACTACGCTTCTTAGATCTAGCCAACGAGTTGGCGCATGATAATACTGTGCTACTACAAACGACCATGGGTGCTGTGGCAGTTACAGAGCAGGCAATTATCAACGAAGCACATCAACTTGGTATGGTTGTTCCAAATCGTACCCGTGATGAAACAGAAAACACACAGGCCGCAGGTGCGTATGTAGCTACTCCTAAAGCAGGTATGCATGACTACATTGGCGCAGTTGACATTAACTCACTATATCCAAGTGCTATTCGCGCACTTAACATGGGTCCAGAAACCATCGTAGGCCAACTACGTCAGACTATGACAGACCGTTACATCAGTGACAAAATGCGTGAAAACGGAGGTAAGTTTGCTGATGCATGGGAAGGTTTATTTGGCAGTTTAGAATACGATGCTGTAATGAAAGGCGAAGTAGGGACTGAAATAACTATCGACTGGGAAAATGGAACCAGTGATGTCTTAAGTGCCGCGGACGTTTGGCGTTTAATCTTTGACAGTAATAAGAGTTGGATTATCAGTGCCAATGGTACTATCTTTAGCAACGAACGCAAGGGTGTTATTCCAGGATTACTTGAACGTTGGTATGCTGAACGTAAAGAAATGCAGGCTAAAAAGAAGGAAGCAACTACTAATGAAGATATCGCGTTTTGGGATAAGCGACAACTTGTCAAAAAGATTAACCTCAACAGCTTATACGGTGCTATTCTCAACCCTGGGTGTCGCTTTTTTGATAAAAGAATTGGCCAGTCGACTACTCTTACGGGTCGTACGATCGCCCGTCACATGGATGCTTATATTAATGAGTGCATCACTGGCGAGTATGATCATGTAGGTAAAGCTATTATCTACGGTGATACTGACTCGTGTTACTTTAGTGCATGGCCTATCATCAAAGAAGAAGTTGAATCGGGCAAGATGGAATGGAACAAAGACATCGCTGTACAACTATACGACACTATCGCTGACAGAGTTAATGAGAGTTTTCCAGCATTTTGTGAACGAGTATTCCATACTCCACGCAAACAAGGTGAACTTATCAAAGGCGGACGTGAACTAGTAGCACTTAAAGGTCTGTTTATTAAGAAGAAACGTTATGCTGTGCTGATCTATGACATGGAAGGTAAGCGTCTAGACACACACGACAAACCGGGCAAAGTAAAAGCCATGGGTCTAGACTTAAAACGTTCAGATACTCCTAAAGTTATCCAGGACTTCTTAAGTGAGATCTTAATGGATGTTCTTACAGGTACACAACGTGAGAGTATCATTGACAAAGTACGTGAGTTCAAATTGATATTTACAGAACGTCCGGCTTGGGAGAAAGGCACACCTAAACGTGTAAACAACTTGACCAAGTATACCAAAGAAGAAGAACGCCTAGGCAAAGCTAATATGCCAGGACACGTTCGCGCCGCAATGAACTGGAACAATCTAAAACGTATGCATGGTGATAACTATTCAACTAGTATTGTTGATGGTATGAAGACCATTGTATGTAAACTCAAAGACAATCCACTTGGGTATAATTCAGTTGGTTATCCAACTGATGAAGCACACTTACCTAATTGGTTTAAAGAATTACCATTTGACGACGCTAGTATGGAAACAGGTATCGTTGATCAAAAGGTAGAAAACTTACTGGGCGTTCTCAAGTGGAGCATCAGTGAGAATACCCAGATTGCAACCACGTTTGATAACCTATTTTCTTTTGAATAAATTTAATCAAACTGTTTGCAAAACCTAAATACATCATATAAACTAAACTATCAATCAAGGAGAAGTAAATGAGAGACCATCTATTAGACATCGTAAAAAACACTTATGGCTTAGGTATTATCGATTTAGTTAAAATCACAGGCACAGAAACAGAAACAAGCATTGACGCATTAGCTGAAGATCGCAGTGTTATTGTTCAAGGTAAACTAAACGGACCAGTACCAGAGTTCATTGGTACATTTGGTATGCCAAACCTAGGCAAATTAAACACTATCTTAGGCATTAGTGAGTATAAAGAAAACGCTAAGATTTCTTTGAACACACAAGAAAAAGATGGCGTAGCTATTCCATCAGGTCTACACTTTGAAAATGCCAGCGGTGACTTTAAAAACGACTATCGTTTTATGAGCCAAGAGTTAGTCACAGACAAACTTAAAACAGTTAAATTCCGCGGTGTTACATGGAACGTAGAGTTTGAACCAAGTGTGGTTAATATTCAAAGATTAAAATTCCAACAATCAGCTAACTCAGAAGAAACTGTGTTTACAGCTAAAACTGAAGGTAATGATTTAAAACTATACTTTGGTGATCACAGCAGTCACGCAGGTAACTTTGTATTCCAAAGTGGCGTTACAGGTGTGTTGAATAAAGGTTGGTCATGGCCAATTAATGCGTTTATTGCTATTCTAAACCTAGCAGGTGATAAGGTTGTACGTATCAGTGATGAAGGCGCGGCACAGATTACTGTAAACACAGGCCTAGCAACTTACAACTACATTTTACCAGCACAATCAAAATAATATGATTAAGACATTAACCAGCAGTAGCGCACATGTAACAGTATCAGCTTCTTATCCTCCTACTATTTACAATAATGGGCAGGTAGGAGTTGGTAATGTTAGGTATAATCCAATGAATCAAAGCATGGAAGTGTTTGATGGCAATATGTGGCAGATAATGACACAAGGTGCCACTGTTGGATTAAGTTGGGAAGCCGACTCAGCTATACGTTGGGCCATTGAAAAAGAGAAAGAAGAAGCTACTCTTAAAGAGCGTATGGAACGGCATCCTGGTCTTAAAGATGCCTATGAGAAATTCCAGATAATGGATATTCTTACCAAGGAAGAAGAAAAGAATGAGCAACCCACTTAGTGGTTTATACAACATAGTTGGCACTGCTGGATCAGGCGGTGCAGGTAATAACTATAGATTAGTAGCAGAGAAACTCGAAGAGTGGGATGTCTATCAACGCTTCTTAGAACTAAATCCAGACATTAAAGAAAGATATGCAGCATATAAAACATATGAGATACTAAAAAATGACCATTGAAAGAGATAATTTAACAGCAAAACAAAAAGACTATGCGGTCTTTTTACCTGCACTATCAGGCTTTTATGCAACGTATGTAGGTAAACAACGTTTTCCAGATGTCAATGGTAATTTATATGTTGATAGTACACGTGTTCCAAGCAACTTTGAAACAGGTATCGAAGGACTTAATTGGCTCAATCCAGATGCCGCATACTTTCCCTATCACTGGAGTTTATATTCAGCAGGTCACGCTGAACTAGACGTTAACAAACACAGTCCAAAAGAAGACATGATTCGTAATCGTGATCGCTCACGTAGTTTCATCTTAGGTGACTCAGGTGGTTTCCAGATTGGTAAGGGTGTTTGGGAAGGTGATTGGAAGAATCCTAACTGTCCTAAAGCACAAAAGAAACGTGAACTAGTTCTTACCTGGATGGATGCATACATGGACTATGGTATGTGTTTAGATATCCCAGCTTGGGTAGCTCGTAGTCCTGCAGGACGCAAAGCCACAGGTATTAATACCTATATGGAAGCTGTAGAGGGTACTTACATTAACAATGATTGGTTTATTAATAATCGCACAGGTGCTTGTAAATTCCTAAACGTCCTACAGGGCGAAACCCATGGTGATGCAGAAGACTGGTATCAACGTATGAAAAAGTACTGTGATCCTAAACAATACCCAGGCAAGCATTTTAATGGTTGGGCCATGGGTGGACAAAACATGTGTGATGTACACTTGGTTCTTAAACGTCTAGTGGCCTTACGCTATGATGGATTATTAGTAGAAGGACTTCATGATTGGATGCACTTTTTGGGTACAAGTAAGCTAGAGTGGGCTTGCTTATTAACTGATATTCAACGTGCTATTAGAAAATATGTTAATCCTAACTTTACTATTAGTTTTGATTGTGCAAGTCCCTTCTTGGCTAGTGCCAACGGACAGATTTATATCCAAACTGAAACTGTTGATCGTAGTAAATGGACCTATCGTATGGTGCCAAGTGTTGATGATAAGAAGTATGCCAACGACACACGTAAGTTTAGCGATGCTGTCCTACAAGATGGTAGATTTAAAGCGTTTACCGACAGTCCTGTGAGCAATCGTATTCAAATTAATGATGTATGCTATTATGCACCTGGTGACCTAAACAAGATTGGTAAAGAGGGCAAGACATCGTGGGATAGCTTTAGTTATGCTATTCAAATGGGTCATAATGTTTGGAGCCACATCAATAGTGTACAGGAAGCTAATCGTCAGTATGATCAAGGCATTGTGCCTAATATGTTAGTACAAGAAACATTCGATCGAGTATACTTTAGAGATATTGTTGACAGTATATTTTCAGCACCTGATCGTGCAAGTGCAGAAGCTATCATTGAATATCATGATAAATTTTGGCAGGCTATTCCAGGTACTCGAGGATCGATCGGTAAGAAAACTGTTAATGCTAATAGCCAATTTGGTGTATTGTTTGATGTTGAAGAAGAACATCATATTGATGATAGCGGATTTGATGAAACCGTACTAGATAACTTAGAAGCAGATTTGGGAGAATAACATGGATCAAACAAGTTTAGAACATCACTTAGATCAACTTAAAGAACGTCATACAGAGCTTGACAAAAAGATCAGAGAGGGTTATAGTCATTATTTGGCCGACGAAAACCTTAATAAGATGAAGCAAGAAAAAGCTCATGTTAAACGCATGATATCTGAAACCCAAGAAAAGTTAACTAAACTATGAACCGTGATTATACATCCGGCGAAGCAGAAGCAATAACATTCTTTACTGGTATAGAAATTGAAAAGACTCCAGCATATAACATGCAGACTCTTTTTGTAGTAGGCGTACAGAGTGTACCTAGCATCTTAGAACTAGCAGGTGAACACTACTGTACTCACATCTACTTTGGTGCTAATCAAAGTTTTCCAAAGATTCGTGTAGATGATGCACGTATTTGGAAACAATGGGAACACATGATCATGCAGTGTCTAGAAGCAGGTTATTGGTGTACTCTAGATTTAGACATTAGCTGTGTAGAAGGCTTGTTAGAAGGTCCTCTAGTTGAAGCACAACAATTTATTCCACAAATTTCGGTAAAATTGCCATATTTACAACAGCTAGGATATAATGCTACAATTAAGCTAGACGATAAAGACTTTGATGCTACTAACCCAGGTGTGTGGTGTCATAAACTAAGTGACTTAACAACTACTGCATCATTTACCAACTGGGACCAATATGGAAAGGATGAAATTATCAAATGAGTAAGAGTTACTTCTTGTACTTACACAGTGATTTAAGTGGGGATCCAGACTGGAATAAGTGTGGTATCGGTATGACCCCGTATTCAGTAGTTCGGTCAAGGCAGAAATTTTGTTCAAAGAAATTTAGTTTAAATCATTTATACTTTGGAAACCCCAACCATATCAGTTTCCTCGAAGCACAGTTTAAAACTAAGTTTTACCGCAACTCAGGAACTGCAATTAATAATATAAATGCACAAACTGAACTATTCAAAATGACAGAATTAGAGATTATAGTAGCTATTAATAAAATTATTAGAGACAACAAATTACATATTAGAAAGTTAGAGTTAGAAAACCCATATTCTGCTGCTAACAGCGGTGATTGCCCATTTGGTATTCCAAGTGAATCATATTCATATTCTTATTTAAAAGAAATGGTAATTAAACAATGGGGCAAGTTTTCAGAAGAAACAGTATCAGCATCAACTGCCCAATTTAACGAATTATTTGAGATAGCACAATGATACAAGCAGAACGTGAACAAATAGAACGTATTAAAGCTAACGGAATACGTACAACTTATATTAAAGTTAGAACTGAATTTGAAGGGTTTCATTACTACCCTGAGGCAGGTACTATTGATGCACGCATCAAATTTCTTGAGAATGAACATCGACATATATTCAAAGTTGAAGTGAAAATATCAGTTACGCACCTTGACCGTGAGTTAGAATTTTTCTTAGTTAAATGGGCTTTACAAGAATTTATTAAAGCAGGTAATCAAAATCACAAATCGTGCGAAATGATCGCTGTTGACATTTTAGAAAATCACCTAATACCGTTATACGGAAATCGAGCATATACAATAGTGGTATCCGAAGATGGAGAATCTGATGGTATTATTGAATTTGTTCCACAGCTTTAATTAGTTCTTCTAAAGTTATTGAACAACTTATACGTTTAGATCTATTGTCAAACTTAGGTAGTAATTCTAAATTAACGTAATGTCCTATAATCTCTGGAGCAATATTTTGTTTGAATCCTTCGGTAATGCTAAATTTGTGATCTAATTCAAATTTAGCACCTCGTTCTAGATTTTGAGGGTTGATTTTATTTTGATAGTGTACCCAACTCTTATAAGTATGATTAAGGACTTGTTCTCGGTATAGCTCCCACTCAGTTTTTAACTCTTTAGGGATAGCAATACCATTTTTAATTTTTGTATTTGTTGCTTCTACATAGCATACAGGATTTCTTTTAATGGCTTTGGCTGATTGTTTTTGTTTAGTATCATTGCTATGAGTTTTATTATACATAGGGTTATTCTTACCAGAATGTCCTCCTCTATTAGCAATCGATTCAGAAATCCTACTACCTTTAATAGTAAGCCACTCACTGTCGGTGTGTTTCATTTTAAGAACAGCATTACCTTTTTCGCTCATACGTTTCATATGTTCTCGTCTCTGCTCGGGTGTAGTATTACTATCCCTTGTTGCTTGAGCTTTTTTGATAAAGCCCGGGCATTGGGTAATTTTCTCAACACATCTCATTTTTTTGGAATTATAACTTATGTAAAAGGCTTGACATCCACACAAATAACAAGTATTATTAACATTAGCAGTAGTAAGTTTAGGCATAGTTCTATCTCTCTATTGTTATTATTTATTCAATCTGTCACAATCTAGGAGATTATCGTGGCACAATTAACTAAGTTAGCAAAAGTAAATGACAACTTTACTATTAACCGGTACGACAACGGTTGGATGGTAGATGTTGGTGGTCGTAATAAGAAGGATGATTGGGTGGGTGCCAAAATTCTTTGTAACACAGAAGAAGAATTAATTGCTCTTATCAAAGAGTATAATTCAATCGAAATCGCTGCATAAGGAGAAGTAACGTGGCACAACCAGCTTGGATTAACAAGTATCTTACTATGAAACCAGAAGTAAGACAAATTTTCAATGACCTAGATGCATGGTTAAACTACTGTCGTTTTAGAATGATTAAGTTTGACCCAGCAGACCTCTATCGTAGTCCAGAGTATAGAGAGTGGCAAGAGCGTCGTAAGAAACGTCAGCAATGGCAGGCTCGCAACGGTGTTGTTCGTCCTAATAACAACAACAAGGGCTAGTTATGACTGTATTTCTAGTAGATCTAGAAGCAGTTGAAACAAGGTACACGGGTGAATGGAAAGCCCATGTACCTAAGTTGCTTGAGAAACACGGACATGAAGTATATGTTATTGCAGGACCTCACAACATACCTGCTGCTACAACTCCCGGTGCCTTCCTTAACTTTGGTGGTACTAACATTTACAAAGCCAACCAAGTTGAACAAATGGGAAGACTATTTACGGAAGGTAGAGTTAAGGCAGGTGATCATTTTATTTTTACTGACGCTTGGCACCCTGGCATCATTAACCTTAAGTACATGTCTGAACTATTGAGCATACCTGTAACCATACACGCACTTTGGCATGCTGGCAGTTATGACCCACAAGATTTCCTAGGACGTCTTATTGGTGCTAAACCGTGGGTAAGACATGCAGAGCAGAGTTTCTTTGCGGCCATTGATCATAACTACTTTGCGACAGACTTTCACATCGATATGTTTTCAGCAGTTATATTTAACGATGGATTATTTGAAAATCCCTGGGCTGAGGAAGATAAAGCAGACATGATTACTGAAGGTAAGATTGTACGCAGTGGATGGCCAATGGAATATATGCCAGAAACACTTACCCCATTTAAACGTAAAAAACGTGATTTAATCTTATTTCCACATCGTATTGCACCAGAGAAACAAGTTGAGATCTTTAAAGATTTAGCTGTCACACTACCACAGTATGAATGGATTGTATGCCAGGAACTTAGTTTAAGTAAACACGGTTATCATGATCTACTTGGGCAAAGTAAACTAGTATTCAGTGCTAACCTACAGGAAACTTTAGGTATTAGCATGTACGAAGGCAGTATAGTAGATGCTATTCCTATGGTCCCTGATCGTTTATCATACAGTGAAATGTATGCTGAAATTTGGCAGTATCCAAGTGTGTGGACTGAAAGTTGGAGTGAGTATCTACATCATAAACAAGAACTGTGTGACAAGATTGTAGCTTATATGACTGACTATGATGAGTATGCTAAGTTAGTTCCACAACAAGCACGCAGTCTACATCATCATTTCTTTTCAGCAACTGAACTTCTTAAAAATATTAAGTAGGAAAATATGAAAGTTGGTATTATTGGTGTTGGCTTTGTTGGCACCGCAGTTAAGAATGCCTACGACCTTGCAGGCATACAAACAGTATGTAACGACACTGCTAAAGGTTATTATGCTAGTTATAACGAGTTAAAAGAATGTGTAGCTATTTTTATCTGTGTGCCTAGTCCAGTATCTGCAGATGGGAGTTGTAATAGTTATTATTTAGAATCTGTTATAAGTCAGCTCAGCGGGTATGATGGTGTTATTATATCAAAGGTAACAGCACCACCCACTGTCTACATTCAACTACAGCACGAACACCCTAATCTAGTACACGCCCCAGAGTTTCTACGTGCTGTTAGTGCTAACCAAGACTATCTAGATGGTACTGTGGCTATTATTGGCGGTCATCACGACTACTGTCAACTTGCAGAGGCTATTATACTCAAAGCTCAACCTAAGGTAAACAAAGTTGCCTATATACCTATTGGTGAAGCTAGTCTAGTTAAATATCTTGAAAATTGCTTCCTGGCTACTAAAGTAGTGTTTATGAACGAAGTGGCTAAATTAGCTGAGGTCGCTGGATTAGATTATAACATTATCAAACACGCTATACAGTATGATGAACGACAAGGTAACAGTCATTTTGATGTACCTGGTCCAAATGGGGAATATGGGTACGGTGGACACTGTTTTCCAAAGGATACATCTGCCATGCTCAAATATGCAGAAGATCTAGGGGTCAATCTAAGTGTACTAGCACAGGCTGTGGCTAAGAACAAAATTATTCGTAATAGTTGACACCGCCTAAATAATCTTATATACTATTAATAACATTGCCAATCCACTGGCTTAACATCGGAGTTATAAATGACGAAATACGTAACAAGCGAAGCAATTCGTAACAATCTAAAGCGTGATAATAAGAGATATTGGGCAGGTGATAACATCTCTGAGTATATTACCGAACCCCTTAAAGAACAATTGATTGATGAAGCAACTGAAGCATTTGAAGCAGTGCTTGATACTCTATTAATTGACAGAGAAAACGATCCCAATAGTCACGGTACAGCCAGACGACTAGCTAAAATGTACTTCAATGAGATCATGGCAGGTCGTTACGAACCTAATCCAGATGCTACAGCATTTCCAAATGATTCAGCTGACCGTTACGAAGGTATGTTAGTAGTACGCAGTGAACTACGCAGTATGTGTAGTCATCATCACCAACCTGTGGCTGGTGTTGCCTACATTGGTATTATTGCTGCTCAAAAACTCATCGGACTTAGCAAGTATACTCGACTTGCTCAATGGTGTTCTCGTCGTGGTACTCTACAAGAAGAACTATGTAATGATATTGCCAGAGAAATTATGAAGGCAACAGGTAGTGAGGATGTAGCAGTTTATATAGAAGCCGAACACGGATGTTGCGTTAATAGAGGCATAATGGCACATTCGAGCTTAACCCAAACAACTGTATTACATGGTGCGTTTAAGCATGACTCAAGTACCAAAAAAGAGTTCTTTGATAATATCAAACTACAAGCAAGAAACGGCAAGTAAACTAAATCCATTCTCTCTCCAAGTTTTAGAGGAATCGATATTTAAGTGATCAATTTTCTTGCTTGCCCTACCATTGGTCACAGGGTAAGCATCTAAATTATTATAGATAGTGTTTAATGTCCATTCAGGGATATTTAGAACTTTGTGTATTTCTTTCTTAGTTTTGAATATGCCAACTGGAGTAATGAATTTGTCTTTCAAAACACGAGGCGGGATAAAGTCTTTGGCAGCTCTATTTGCTTTCCAAGAGTTTAATCGTTTTTCCTGTATTGTAGGATCTTTCATAGGATTATTAATGAGCATACGCAGACGAACTTGCTCAATAAGTTTGGGGGTAGAAAAAATGTTTTCTTTTCCTCGGCGGTATCTAGGACCATTAAACGCACTTGATTTATTGAAAAAGCCATAAGCGTGACGCATTTTAATTTCATCTTGGAAATTATCCTGCATTTTGATTAGAAGGCAATGACACACTCTATGTTCTTTATAGGTTAAATCTACTAAATTATTAGGATCGTTTGTTCCGCCTAGCGATTTAGGAATGATATGATGGCATTGATTAAATTTAGAAGATTTTGTTCTATTTTCATTTAATGCTCTTGTAATTATTTTATAATATGTTATACTGTATTTGTTAGTGATCATAATTATTATTTATCTGGTTGTTGCGAAAATAGAGGTATTAAATGAACGAGAAGATTAAACAACTTGCTGAACAGGCTGGCTTGAGATTTACTCAACTGATGAGCAATCCAATGGTTCCTGTTGTGGATTGTAAAGAAACAGATTTAGAAAAGTTCGCCGAGTTGATTGTGAAGGAATGTGGTAAGGTTATTGTAAATGGTGGATACAGAAATCCCGCATTAGGTGAGAAGCATTCGCTAACACCGCCGGAGATTGCTACGATGATTCAAGAACATTTCGGAGTTGAAGAATGAGTACACAAACAACCGTTCTTAAGGGTGCATTTAAAAACGATCCAGACACTAAGAAAGAGTTCTTTGACAACATTAAGCTTCAACAGGAGTTTGCACCACGATGAGACCGTTAGCACATCTCGGAGTAGGGCCGAATAGTATAGATTATCAACTTTATCAAGAGAATGAAGAGTTATATGATAATCTATCCGATCGTGGCGAACGTCTAATAAAGGATGCCTACGATGAATTTATGGGCGACCATGCTATTCCACCGTTAGCTACTCGTGATGAGATGAATAAAGAATATGAAAGACGACTACAGCAACGGGCTAGATTAATGGAATTAGAAGCACCGCAGGCTGTATTGGATAGCGAAGATGAAGTTATTGTGAAGTTATACACAGCTATACAGCATAAAAAATATGCTAGCCCGACTGACCCTGTGTATAAAAAATACAGAGATACTTATGAGCAACGCCGGGCAGAATGGGAAGAATCTGATATTTTTAAGAATTTATTAGATGAAATTCGACAGTTCAACGAAGCAGAATATAATAAATTTAAACAAGAGTTTGCACCACGATGAGTGATTTTCTTTGGTTAGTTGTTGGCATGGTAGCAGGCGCAGTATGGCTTGATATTATCTACAGCCACAAACAACAAAAGACCTTAGAACAAATTGACGAAGAGATGCGCAAGGATTTAGAACGCCATCGTAATCTAAGTTCTAGTCTACTTTCAGACGTACAGTATTGGCGTAATAGATATCACACATTACAGAAAGCAAAGGAAAAGAAATGAGTGATCAACCTAAATGTGGGTGTGGACGTAGCAGATCAGGTTTCTGTGATGGTAGTCACGGATTAACAGAAGCACAGTGGGCAAAGTTATCCAAGCAGTACGCAACTGATCCGTTCTTAAACGGTGAATTTTTAAATAGAAACAAGGAAGAATCATGGAACTTAAAGAACTGGCTAAAAAGTATTTTGAAACGTTTTCAAGGGAAGACTTAGATGGCCTAGCAGAAATGTTTGATGACAACGTAGTGTTAAAGGATTGGGATATTTCAGCTACGGGCAAGATGGGTGTGCTAGCCGCTAATCGCAATATCTTTGAAAGCGTTGAAAGCATTGTAGTTACTCCTATCTACTTATATGAAGACAATAGTACAGTGGTTGCTGAACTAAGCATTGTAGTTAACGGTAGAGAGCATCTATTTGTAGTGGACGTTCTATCATTTGTAGGCGATAAAATCGCTAGTATCAGAGCATATAAAGGATAAGATAATGAAATGGCTAGAAAACTTTATTCAACGTTGTTATAATCGTGCTCGTGAGCGTGACGAGAACAGTAGTATAAAATGGGTAGAAGAAAGCCCTAGAAAAGGGCGCGGTGGACTTACAGCCGTTGGTCGCAGAGTAGAACACAACTACGATGATCAAAGTGTTATTACTTTTAAAGTTTATGGTGCCAATGGTGGTAAGATTGTAGAAACAGCACGCTATGACGAGAAGCGTGATACCGAAGGTATTAGACGTTATGTTATTAGTGACGATGACGATCTAGCATCTTCGTTAAGCAAGATTGTTAGCATGGAATACCTACGTTGATTGCATTGCCGCCAGGCGTTACTATTAACTATGAAGTTACTATTATGGTTGAAGACCTAACTGTTGAGATACTTAAATGGTACATAGACCAAGGACAGCCCATAGCTGAACAGGTATGGCACGATATGAAAGGTCGCCCACATAGTATTGCAGTAGTGCGCTACGGCCTTGGTAGACCCAGTCATAAGACCAATGACGGTAGTAACCAATATCTATTAAGATTCCGTCAAGAAGATGCAGGTGCGGCTCTGGTGTTCCTAATGACCTTTGATAATTTAATTAAACAACACAACATGAGAGAAGTAGAAAAATATGCCTATTAAAAAGAAATACTACAGTGACGAACAGATACGTGATCTAACACGTAAGATTGTTTACCAAATGACCAAAGACAAATGGATTCCGGACTACATCGTTGGCCTCACCCGTGGTGGACTTATACCAGCGGTATACCTAAGTCATTGGTTAGATATTCCTATGCATACGCTAGAAGTTAAACTACGTGATCATGCCAACACCGAGCATAACTGTTGGATGAGTGAAGATGCGTTTGGTTACTGCACAGTTGGTGAAACTAAAACTGATCCAGCACTACGTAAAAACATCTTAGTTGTAGATGACATCAACGACACAGGTGCTACCTTAGATTGGATTATCAATGATTGGCCAGATAGTTGCTTACCAAGTCATCATGCATGGACTAATGCTATTTGGGGACACAATGTACGTTTTGCCGTGCTAATTGACAATCAAGCTAGTAAGTTTAGTCGTAAGGTAGACTATTTTGGTGAAGAGATCAACAAAGCAGAAGACGATGTTTGGATTGTTTATCCGTGGGAATAGTATTGACTTTTCTAACTAGAGATAGTAAAATAATAGGATGAATGAAAAAAATAGAGAAGCATTGGTTATCCTACAAGAAGAGTGTGCCGAAGTTATACAGGCAGTTAGTAAGTGCTATCGATTTGGCCTAGATAATCAACACAAGTCAGGTGCTACCCAAAGAGCTAACTTAGAATTAGAAGTAGGTGATATGCTAGCCCTAGTAGATATTTTAATTGAGCAAGGTGTTATTGATCTAAATAATCTACAGACAGCTAAATTAAACAAAGTTGAAAAATTAAAAATATGGTCAAAATTATATGAAACTGAAAGTATCTGAAATATTCTATAGTGCGCAAGGTGAAGGACGCTTTGTAGGTGTCCCTAGTGTGTTCTTACGTACCTTTGGCTGTAACTTCCAATGTGCAGGCTTTGGTATGGCTAGAGGTACTTGTAGTACAGAAGCAGATGAAGTTGCTAAAACTGTAGAATTATATAGTAAGTATGAAGACTTACCTTTAGTCGACACAGGCTGTGATAGTTATGCTAGTTGGCATCCTAAGTTCAAACATCTAAGCCCAACATTTGAAACAGCAGACGTAGTTGAAAAGATGCTAGCCTTAACTCCTAACAACAAGTGGATGCAGACTAATGGTAATGATGTTCATTTAGTTATTACAGGTGGTGAGCCACTACTAGGTTGGCAACGTGCTTACGGTGAGTTATTTGAACATCCACGTATGCAAGACATTCGCAACATTACATTTGAAACTAACGGAACTCAAGAGCTTAGTGAGGACTTTAGAATTACAATGGATGCACTACAACTAGAAGGTGACAGAGAAGTTACATTTAGTGTTAGTGCTAAATTAAGTGCGTCGGGCGAGAAGTGGGAAGATGCAGTTAAGCCAGAGATTGTACGCAGTTATGAGCATTATGGACGTGTTTATCTAAAGTTTGTAGTTGAAAAACCTAGTGACTTTGATGAAGTTGATCGTGCAGTATCAGAATACAGACGTGCAGGCTTTACAGGTGTTATATACATTATGCCCGTTGGAGGGGTAATAGAAATGTATCACGCTAACATGACAGCAGTTGCTGATGAATGTATGAAACGCGGTTACTATTTTAGCCCAAGATTGCATACCTCACTGTGGGGAAATGCTTGGGGCAAGTAATGGTCGAGTTACATAAGAGAACTTTAGCTAGAACGTTAAGCTATAGATTCACAGCATTATTGATCACAGCATATTGGACTGGATTAAGTGATGCAGTCGCTATTCATATAGTATTAGCTATATGGCAGTATGTCTTAGAAAGAGTTTGGTTAAAAATTAAATGGGGAAGAAAATAAGTGAGTTATCTATTTACAAGTGAAAGTGTTAGTGAAGGACATCCAGATAAAGTAGCAGACGCTATCAGTGATGCTATTTTAGATCTAGTTATGGTACATGAAGATACAAGCATGCGAGTTGCTTGCGAAACTTTAGTTACTACTAATCGTGTTATCGTTGCAGGAGAGTATAAAAATGTTGCCCTACACCAAGCGCAAATTGACAGTGCCGTACGCAAAACGATTAAAGACATTGGCTACGAGCAAGAAGGGTTTGATTGGCGTACAGTTGAGATCACTAACCTATTACATGGACAAAGCGCAGACATTGCACTAGGCACAGACACATTTGGTGCTGGTGACCAAGGTCTAATGTTTGGTTATGCTACAAACAAAACACCCAACTACATGCCGCCAACTATCTACTACAGTCATTTAATTGTGAAAGAACTAGCACGTCAACGCAACGGCGGACAAACTTGGTTAGGTCCAGATGCTAAGAGTCAAGTAACAATTGAATTTAATGACGATCATTCGATCGCTCGTATTGCTAAGATTGTATGTTCAACACAACACAGCGAGACTACAGACATTGAACTAGTTCGCAGTATGGTAGAAAACTATATTCGTCAAGTTATCCCAACAGAACTATTAGTTGATACAGAGTTCTTAATCAACCCAACTGGCCGTTTTGTTATTGGTGGTCCCGATGGTGATACAGGACTCACAGGGCGCAAAATTATCGTGGACACTTACGGTGGTAGTTGCCCGCATGGTGGTGGTGCTTTTTCTGGCAAAGATCCTACTAAGGTAGATCGTTCAGCAGCTTATATGGCTCGCTATTTGGCTAAGAACATTGTAGCTAGCGGTAAAGCTACCCATGCAACTGTCCAACTTGCGTATGCTATTGGTGTAGAACAGCCGATGAGTGTTTATGTTGATAGCGATGGAAATAACTTTGAGCTTACAACATGGATAACTACTAATGTAGACCTAACTCCTAGAGGCATTATTAACAGATTTAAACTGTTCCGCCCTATTTACAGTTCTACTACTAACTACGGACACTTTGGTAAAGATGGTTTACCTTGGGAAGAGTTAGATTTATTTAAGGATTAATCATGGCAATTATTGATTTGTTTAAAAGCAAACAGCGTAAGGAAGAAGAGGCTCGTTTAGTCGCAGAAGCTGAAGCTGAAAAGCAACGTATAGCTGAAGAAAAGAAAGCTGCACGTGAAGCTAAAAAAGCCGCTAAACAAGCTAAAGCCGCAGATGATGCTAATAGTCCAAAGGCTATAGCAACTGCTAAAAAAGAACCTTGGGTTACTGTTCTCAGCGTAGACATTGATCCAAAGGATCCAGGCCAAGGTGCATTTGAATTAGATTGGAATGATTTCTTCGTTGCCAAACTAGTCAAAGCTGGCTACCAAGGTAAGAATGATCAAGACATTGTTGACAATTGGTTCCGTGCTGTATGTCGCAACGTAGTATTAGAAACATACGAGCAAGAACAAGCTGATCCAACTAACCGTCCAAGTAACCGTAGAGATTTAGGCAACGGTAGAACGGAAATCAGTTGACTTTTAACTGGTTTTATTTATTAGGAAATTCTTATATTGTTTGTGTGTTCCAGCAAATCTTAAAATCATTTGATAGTTAATTTTATGCTCCGAGCACCAAAGTTTTAATTTAGAAGTAATAATAGTATTACCACTGATAGTATCAACTATACTCCATGTTTGACTGTTTGATCTACTTATGTTCTGTTTGTGAGTATTAGTTTTAGGCTTTGATACGGCGTTAATTACTGTTTGTGGGCGCGGTTTTCCTTTTTTGGACTCGGAAATTCGTTTACATCCTTGCTGAGTAATTCCAGTGTCTCCGCCGGTTTCTCCGTTCTCTAACATTAGATTAGCCCACTCAGATGATTCTACAATTTTATTCTTTTCCGAAAAGTTTATAGCAAATTCTGTTAATTCTTTTTTGTTGTTAAATAATTTGCACCAAATAGTTTCTATATTATATCCGTGCTTTTTTAAGTGATTATTCCAATACACACCTGATCCGGTATATTTATACGGGTCTTGTTTTGTTTTACCAAAGTACTTTAATCCTGTTGCGGTATGTTGTTTAATATACAACCAAGTTGGGGTATAAATAGTCATGCTGACATAGTTCCTTTATGTTAGAGTAGTTGGATGTTGTCGCATCGCGAACTACACTTCTATTTATCTAAAATACTAGTTGACTTAATCATAGTAATGTGCTAATATATACTATAATTAAGTGTTAAGAAAGTAATAAATCATGCGTTATTTAATCGTAGATACAGCAAACACATTTTTCCGTGCAAGACATTCAGCACATCGCCAAGCAGATACTTGGGATAAGCTAGGTTTTGCTATCCACGTAACCCTAGCATCAATTAACAAAGCATGGCGCGACCAACGTGCAGACCACGTTATTGTCTGTTTAGAAGGACGTAGTTGGCGCAAGGATTTTTATACTCCATATAAAGCTAATCGCGCTGTGGCTAGAGCAGCCAAGACAGAAGCAGAGCAAGAAGAAGAGCAACTGTTCTGGGATGCCTTTGACAATCTTAAAACATTCTTAGCAGAAAAGACCAACTGTACAGTATTACAGCATGGTAACTTAGAAGCAGATGATCTTATAGCTGGGTGGATTCAAACACACCCACATGACCATCATACTATTGTCAGTAGCGATACTGATTTCTATCAACTACTTGCAGGCAATGTAAATCAATACAACGGTATCAGCGATGAACTACACACTTTAGAAGGCATCTTTGATAAGAAAGGTAAACTAGTTATCGACAAGAAAACTAAAGAGCCTAAGAAGATTCCAGATCCTAAGTTTATCCTATTTGAAAAATGCATGCGAGGTGACCCTACTGATAATATCTTTAGTGCTTACCCTGGTGTACGTACTAAAGGTACTAAGAATAAAGTAGGCCTAGAGGAAGCATTTGCTGATAAAGATCGTCAAGGATATTCTTGGAATAATCTAATGCTACAACGTTGGGTTGATCATAATGGCGTAGAGCATAAAGTCCTAGATGACTATCAACGCAACTGTAAGCTGGTTGACCTATCAGCACAGCCAGCTGACATTAAAGTTAAGATTGAAACTACTATCAAAGACAATGCTGTGGTTAAGAATACCCCAATGGTAGGTGCTCAATTCCTTAAATTCTGTGGCAAGTACGATTTGGTTAAACTTAGCGACAATGCTACTAGCATGGCAGAGTGGATGACTGCTAGCTATCCAGAACAGGCCGTTACCCTATATCACTTAATTAATGGTTGACATTTTGGTTAAATTCATGTATAATGATTGTTAATTAGATAACATGAAAGAACACCATGACATATAGTAACACAAGAGAAGGGCAAGTTTGTTACAAATGCGGCCAAAGCTGGAGTGGTTTTGGTGGTGAATGTAACCAGTGTCGACTTAACGCTATCCAAGAAAAAATGGCCAAAGATCAGCAGGCTAATTTTACCAATAACCGAACACCTGCTAGCAGTCATCTAAATCACTATAATGAAAATGGATTTGAAGTATATACTGGTTATTCTTCCAATCCATATCCTTTAAAAAGAAATCCAATCCGTGAAATAGTCAATGGTTTGGCTGATCTAGCAATAACCACAGCAATTTTTATTGCCATAGTTGGCACATTCTGCGTTGGCGTGTATGTATTAGGAAAGTTAATAATCAGTTTATGATAGATCGTAATCAAAAATATCTAGCTCTAGACCTAGAGCTAAATCAACCATCTGGCAAAATAATCCAGGTTGGTATCGCCATAGGTAAAGCAGATGACAAGTTTGAAAACTACCTAGTTAAGAAATGGTATATTGACCCAAACGAACCAATTGACCAATTTATCATTGATCTAACAGGTATCACAGACAGTGACATACGTGCTAACTGTGTTAGCCATCATACTGTGGCTACCGAACTTAGTAGCCTAATCAAAGAGCATAATACCTTTATCAACCCAGTTACTTGGGGTGGTGGTGATAGTGTTGAATTACTAGCTGAATTCTGCAAAAACCATGCTGAATTCCGTCATTTTGGCCGTCGTTGGGTTGATACTAAGACCTGGTATACACTTATGATGCTGGCACGTGGTAAGAACCCTACAGGTGGATTAAGTTCAGCTATGGGGCAGTTTAAACTGCAATTCAAAGGTGATGCGCATAGAGCAGACGTTGATGCAGCTAATACTTTGGCATTGTTCTTTAAGCTAATCGACCGTCAACGTAGAATGGAACACCTACTCGATGATGCTAAAGCAATATAATGTTATTAATTACATCGATCTTTGCGGCGTTTAGGTAACTATGCCTATATTGTATCTTGACATGGACGGAGTAGTTGCAGACTTTAATGCTTATGCAAGAAAAGTCCTAAAAAATAGCCATAACAAAAAAGATCGTTGGCCCGAATCAGAATGGGTTAAACTTCGAGAAAATTCTAGATTATATCGAGACCTAGATAAAACGCCCGAAGCCGATGATCTCGTTAAATACTGTAGAAATTATGCCAATCAACACGGGTACGAAGTTAGGTTTTTAACAGCTATTCCTAGGAAAAATGATATTGTTTTTGCGTTCTATGATAAAGTTATTTGGGCGCAGAAATACTTTCCAGATATACCAGTAATGTTTGGCCCTTATAGTCACGACAAACAAGCTCATGTTTCACCAGGCGATATATTAATCGATGATAGAACAAGTAATATTGAAGAGTGGAGGGCTATGGGAGGTTATGGAATACTACACAAGGGCAACCTTGATAAGACTATCGAATCACTAGAAAAGATAATATGAAAAAAATAATAATTTTAAGTGGGAATAGATCCGGATCAAACTTTTTGTTAGAGGGCATTGCGCTGGCAATGGAAAAACAACATGGTAAAAAACCGCAAACTGCTAACTATAATCTAGCAGGTTACTTACCTAAAACAAAAATCACACACGACGACTACACTGTTCTTAAATGTAATTGGTGTAAATTTTTTAATTTTATGGAAGACCTGCATGAGTTTGATGCTATTATATTAAGTCGTAAAGACCATATGGCAAGATGCATTAGTATGGCTGCATCGTTAGAATACGATTCGATCCCACATCATGTGTATAATGATACATATGACCAGTGGAAAAAATGGCTAGCGTCCAACGAACAGATTGTAATCTCCAAAGCAGCATTTTATGCAAATTTTTGGGCAGAACAATGGTTTAATCAAAGCACAGTTCCTTATCTTTCAAAATTTAAAAGTATCAGATATTTAAACTATGAAGATTTTGAAAATTCTCTGGATCCTATTCTAACAGAATTGGGATTACCAACAGATATTGATACATCACTAAATCCACATTTCCCAATAAAAAGAAATTGGGACATGTGGTCAACTATTACTAATAAAAAAGACTTGTTAGAATGGGCCAATGAACTATTTCCACAATTTGGACGTACCATTGATGAAAAATATAAAGAATAATTTAGAGGGCCTGATATTATCTCGCTTGACAAACTCTACCACCTATGCTACAATTACTTAATAAAGGAAAATCTAATGGCACACGTAATTGATAAAACATTCGAATTCTGTTATGGACACAGAGTTTGGACACAAAAACTAAATGGTGAATATGCGGCAGACTTAAAGTGTGCCTGTCGTCACTTGCACGGACATGAAGGTAAACTACAGGTATTCTTAAAGAGTCCTGCAGGTGTATTAGATCAAACAGGTATGGTTACAGACTTCCGTCATACTGAATGGTTAAAGAAATGGATTAACGAATACGTAGATCATCAGTTTATTATTGACAAGAATGATCCTTTGTTTGGTCAAATCGTAGGCGATCGTAAACTAGTTACAGTAACAGTACCAGGTACTGAATACTTTGCAGGTTATACCCTAGACCTATCAGACTTAGAACCAAACACACCAGAGTATGAATACTACGAAGGTTTCTTTGTAGTGGAGTTTGTACCTACAAGCGAAAACTTATCAAGCTGGATGGCTGAGTTAGTTGAAGTTAAAATGGCTCCGCTTAACGTTACAGTTGATCGCATTGATTGGTGGGAAACTCCTAAGTCACGTAGTACATTTATCAAAGGCTAATTGTGGCAACTAAAGAAATCTTATTTTCAGTAACAGCCAATGACTGTGAGTGGTCATATACTAAAGGTACAGGCAGTGGCGGACAAAAGAAAAACAAAACTTCTAGTGCCGTTCACTGTATGCACCGTCCTAGTGGTGCTCATGGTTATAGCGAAGCGAGCCGTAGTCAACTCGATAACAAGCGTGAAGCATTTGTAAAGATGGCTAATAGTAAAGAGTTCAAAGAATGGCACAAGATGGAAACCATGCGCCGTAATGGACAAATGGCTGTGATCGATGCTATTGTTGAGCGTGAAGTTAAGAAGATTAAAATTGAAGTACACGATGAGCAAGGACGTTGGACTCAGGTTAAAGAAAGTGAGTTAAAAGATGAATGAACGAATTAAAGAACTCGCTGAGCAGGCAACAGATGATATCCTAGGAGTTCATGTGTTAGATAAAGAAAAGTTTGCTAAGTTGATGGTCACTGAATGTGCCGACTTTGTTCAGTTCTATTACCGAGATCATGCTTGCGAAGGTATCGCACATGATATGAAAACACATTTTGGAGTTAAGTAATGAATAAATTAGTTGCTGACTTAGATCTACAGGCCAAAGACTATGCGGCCATGGAGTTAGCTGAGTCTGAGCAAGGTGGGATCGCAAGATTCAACCAATTGTATCGTGATAAGTTTGCTGAACTAATTGTTTGTGAATGTGCTAAGGCTGTAGACCAAAGACCATCTGTGTTGTTTGATCAAACAGCAGGTGGATTTATCAAACAACACTTTGGAGTTGAACTATGAAACGCAAAACACCTTTGAATCAACAGATGTTGGGTAAGATCTTTATGTATCTACATCGTCGAGCATGCCACGATAACGATGTAGTTCGTCTACGTTGGAAACGTGCTTATGGTAGATTTCATGCCCGTCACCTTCCAAATAACGGTAGTATAAATTTTCTTAATACTTACACAGCACATAGGTGGATGTAATGATTGATCCTAAACGTATAGCATTCTTAAGTGACTGTGCTAGCTTATCCAATGATGAATGGGGCGAGCGAGTTAGTAGCCTATTGTGGACAATGATGAATGTTGGTTATATGAGTGATGAATTCAAAGCCGCATTAGAAAAAGAAATTGAAGCAGAGTTGATCTGGGCAGAGGGAGCCTGTACTATTGTAGAATGTACAGAAACACGCGAAGTTACCTACAAGGAACTAGTAGTCGATGAGTGATGAAATATTAGGTTATCGCAATGACGGTACACCTATTATACAACCACACGGATATGTCTACACACAGGCATTTATACATTGTAGCCTTTGTGGTTCTGTTATATCAGGTCACGGTGGGATCTGCCTCGGTGCTTTATGTGTAAAGTGTTACACTGATGTTATGATGGGATCGGGCGATGATTAAGTGGTTTAAGAGACTATTTACAGTTAGCGAAGAAGATCGTAAACTAGCAGAGTCTATTAGAGAATTGTGTAAAACACATGATGTAACTATTATTCGTAGCGGCCTTAAAGGCTGGCGTGTTAGTGTTAAAAGGAAAAAACAATGACCTTAACAGTATTTTTATTATTAGCCGCATTCGGCATTAAACATTTTATTGCAGACTTCTTAATGCAATTTGATTACATGCTCCGCGAAAAAGGTATCTATGGTGCCACAGGCGGTGTTCATCATGCTCTATTGCATGCCAGTTTTACATTCTTAATCTTGGTATTTGTCTGCACCAGTGCTAACATGATGATTGGACTTGCGGCCATAGACTTTGCTGTACACTATCATGTAGACTTCTACAAACAGCAACTAAATAAAAACCTAACTACCGCAGATAGAAACTTCTGGGTGTTGCTAGGGTTGGATCAAGCACTACATTACTTAACTTATATTGGAATCATCTATGTCGCTACTAGCTAAAGCAATCGTAAAAAATAAGTGTTGGATTGTTGAACAGGACGGACAAAAGATTGGCACAATCATGACAAATCCACTAGGAGTTGTCTATCAACATGATCAAAAACGTGAACAATTTGCCAGTTTAAAGGTCCTTAGCGATAGATATAATATTATCGTTGATAAGACTAAACCACAGAAGGTTATCACTGAAAGTCATAATGTTTATGGTTTTCCTTGTGAACACAAAGCACACAATATCCTTTGGGATGTCAAGCACAAACTACCTATCTTTACCAAAGGTAATAAGAGCAAGAGCTTTTTCTGTGCTGGCTACTATATTGTTAAATTTAACAACGGTTGGGTAAAAAGTTATTGCCCTAAACTAATTACACTTAATCGCTATCCCTATGCTGGTCCTTACGACACGCTAGAGGAAATGCAAGAACGTCTAAGAATCGCTAACGGAGCACTATATGGAACATCAATTAAGCCTGCATCTGAAGAACTTTAATAAACGTGTTCAGGTAATGAATCAAACAAACTCAAGAGAACTTACCTTAACAGCAACTGAAGCACGCAATATTCAAGCAGAGTTGTTTGAGCTACTAGCACACATGATCGATTTAACTGAACTTAAGAACGAAGCCGAACAAGACGCTGTGATCACAGTGGTTAACGATGGCGGAAGTTTCTAATTATATATGCAGTTAATGAGATAAATAATATGTACAAGGATACATATTAATGAGTAGACCAAAACCAACTGTGCTGTTAGAGCACGTTAACAAAACAACTTATAAGAGTGATCAGATTCTTAACTCTGAAGGTATCTGGGCGGTTTTCTACGACAACCAACCTATTAACCTTAAAACACAGAACATTCTAGTAGCTTACCCAGGCCCCAAGTATAAAAAGGTAAGTTTCAGTAACCCAGGGCATGCTATTAATCTAGCCAAGAAACTTAATACCCTATTCAAAAGCGATAAGTTTAGTGTTGTATTGCTCAAAGCAGGCGACCAGATTTACCCTTAACCATGTCTAAGCGTGATGGCACACCACAGGGAATATGGCATGCCAAATACTACGAGTTGGCTCCTATGTCAGTGAGCCCAAGCAGTTGGTGGTATAATCCAACTAATCACGATAGCCTACGTCTAACACAGAAAGCATACTTGACCATACGCAAACACGTTAAATTCCATAAATTCGAACTTAGTCACGATATGAAGCCTAAAACGTTTATACAGTTAGAACGTTGGTTCAAAGAACCCTATTACGTACAGAGCCGCAAGACCATACATATAGTAAGTGAACGTGATGCTATGATGTTGGCTTTACATGCTAATAATCTTCAACAATATCTAGACAATCTAAGCCTATAAAATGGTTGACTTTTTGGCCTAAAGACTGTATAGTGACTATAAATATTAAAAACAAGGAGTAAAATTATGTGGTTTCCATGTCGAAAGAAAATTGTACTAGCGTTATTTGTTTCAACTACGTTATTCAGTGCAGCGGTATCAGCACACGAAGGCTATCGCGGTGGCTATCATGGCGGTGGTGGTATCGGTTGGGTAGCACCGGCTATCATCGGTGGCGTTATTGGTTACGAGCTAGGACAACCTAGAACAGTTTATGTTCAACCTGCTCCTCCTCCAGTGATATACCAACCACAGGTTATCTACACACAACCTACATACAGTACTATTCCACCAGCAGGTTATCATTTCCAATACCTGTTAGATGGTACTTGCAATTGTTATCGTACAGTCCTTGTGCCTAACTAATATACAAGATCACACAACTAGCCCACTTGATTGCTCAGTGGGCTTTTTTACGATTGACAAATTGAGATTTTGAGTGTACAATACACTTATACACTAACAACACGGGAGTAATAACATGGGTACAACACAGAAACGAATTTTGTTTATGATTGTTTCAATTGGTCTGTTTGGTTTAGTTGGTCTAACTGAACATGGCAGTGAAATTCAACGTTTAGTAGGTTGCTTTTCAGTAGGTTGGGTAATTAGTGATATTGCAAATTATCTGTTTAAGAATTAAAAACAGATTGACAGATGGGCAATTTGGTAGTATAATGGGTTTTGTTGTTTTAGATAAGTTAATTTTATTAGTTGATAGATAGGAGTTAGACAAATGGCTGTTACAGAGAATCGAACCGTTACCGCAACAGAAGCCAAAGCGGCTATTACACGTTGTTTTGATAAGAAACGCCCTTTATTTTTATGGGGTCCTCCAGGCATTGGTAAGAGTGAATTAGTAGAAGGTATTACTAAAGAGTTAGGCGGTAAGATGTATGATATGCGTCTTGCGCAGATGGACCCAACGGATATCCGTGGTATTCCTTACTACAATAAGGACAACGGTTTGATGGATTGGGCACCTCCAATTGACTTACCTAGCGCAGAAGATGCGGCTAAGTACCCAATTGTTGTATTGTTTTTAGATGAAATGAACTCAGCGGCACCTAGTGTGCAGGCTGCGGCTTATCAACTTGTACTTAACAGACGTATTGGTAAGTATGAATTACCTCCAAACGTAGTGATTGTAGCGGCAGGTAACAGAGAAGGTGACAAGGGTGTTACTTATAAAATGCCTGCACCGTTGGCTAATCGTTTTGTGCATTTAGAAATGCGTGTAGACTACGAAAGCTGGTTACAATGGGCGGCTAATAACAACGTTCACAAAGACGTTATTGGTTATGTTTCATTTGCTAAACAAGACTTGTATGACTTTGATCCTAAGAGCATTAGTCGTAGCTTTGCAACTCCACGTTCATGGACATTCGTTAGCGAATTGCTAGACGATGGTATTGCTGACAGTACTGTTACAGATATTGTAGCAGGTAGTATTGGTGAAGGCACAGCTATTAAGTTTATGGCGCATCGTAAGATTGCAAGTAAACTACCTCGCCCAGAAGATGTATTAACTGGCAAGGTTAAAGAGTTAGGCATTAAAGAAATTAGTGCTATGTACTCACTTACTATTAGTATGTGTTACGAACTTAAAGATGCTTATGCTAAGTTTGGCAAAGAAGATAATGCTAAATGGCACGACATGGCAGATAACTTCTTTAAGTTTATGATGGATAACTTTACTACTGAAGTTACTGTTATGGGCGCACGTGTAGCATTAACTACATACAACCTACCGTTTGTACCTAACAAGTTGAAAAACTTTGATGAGTTCCACAAACGCTTTGGTAAGTACGTAGTTGCTGCTGTAGCGTAATTGTAAAGGAAAAGCCCCGCAAGGGGCTTTTTTACTATGGCAAATTACAAAATAACCAAGATGGATGGTAGGCATACCGGCCGCGATAAGTTTAGTCATTATATAAACTTTAATGTCTATACTCGAGGTAGGATGCTCAATGGCTTTAGCAATACTGTCTCAAATAGTATAGAATTTAATGAAGTAAATTTTATCCAAGCACGTGTTTGGTTCTGGGGAAAGTTTGGACCAAGTGCCGAACTTGGTAAGAGTCACCGCATTACTGACAACAATGAACCTGTACAGTGGGCTTGGCAAACTGAACACAATCAATTGAGAATCTATGTAACAGAAAAGGCCCTAGACTTCTTTATGTTGGTAAATCCAACTTGACAAACTAGGCATTTGGCTATATAATGATGACATCACAGTTAGATAAAGAGAATACAAATGACACAAACAACTAGCGCAGAACAAGTAAAGAAAGTTGTAACTAAAACAGACCCTGCTGTTGATGCGGCTGTACGTGAAAAACTTATTACGGCACGTATTGCACTATTGCTTAAGGCGCCATTTTTTGGTAACTTAGCAACACGTTTAGTATTAGAAAATGCAGACGAATGGTGTGCTACAGCGGCTACAGATGGGCGTAAGTTATACTACAACACAGAGTTTCTTAAGAAAATGCCACAAAAACAATTAGAGTTTTTAGTAGGGCATGAAGTGTTACACTTAGTATATGATCACATGGGTCGTGCTGGCGATAGAGATAAACGCTTGTATAACTGTGCGGCAGATTATTGTGTTAATCAAGATTTGTTAGAACAACGCATTGGTGAAAAGATTCCAGTTGGATTGTACGATCCCAAATATGCAGGTTGGTCAAGTGAAGAAGTATATGACGACTTGTACGAAAAAGCTGACAAAATTAACATTGACGATCTAGTTAAACAGATGCTAGATGAACACTTGGACCCAGATGGCAGTGGCGACGAAGATGGTGAAGGTAAGTCTGGTAATAAAGAAGGCGAAGGTCGTCCAGGTCCGGGCGGACGTTTAACAGAAGAAGAAAAGAAAGCGTTACGTGACGAAATTCGCGAAGCTGTACTACAAGCGGCAGAAGCTGCAGGTGCAGGTAATTTGCCTATGGGTGTTAGACGTTTAATTAAAGATTTAACTAATCCTCAATTGAACTGGCGCGATATTATTCGTCAACAGATTCAAAGTTTAGTTAAGAACGACTACACTTGGATGCGTCCTAGTCGTCGTAGCTGGCACATGGATGCTGTATTTCCAGGTACTAACTTTGCAGAAACCATTGACGTTTGCGTAAGTATTGACGCATCGGGTAGTATGAGTAACGAAATGTTACGTGATATCTTAAGTGAAGTTAAAGGTATTATGCAATCATTTGACGACTTCAAACTACGTGTATGGTCATTTGATACTAACGTGTATGGTGAACAATTGTTTACACCAGACAACATCGACGAGATCGATGAATATGATGTACAAGGCAGTGGTGGTACTTTGTTTGAATGTAATTGGGAGTTTATGAAAGAAAACGACATTGCTCCTAAGTTGTTTATTATGTTTACTGACGGGTACCCAGGTGATGGTTGGGGTGATGAGTTGTACGCAGATACATTATTTGTTATTCACGGTACTACCAGCATCACAGCACCATTTGGTATTACAGCATATTACGATCTAGCAAACGGCAACTAACATGAAGATCTTAGGTGTAGGTGAACGCAAATATATCTGTGAAATTGACATCAATGAAATGATGACCATCATGGGTATAGATAATGTCTACGATGTTGACGAAATGCTACAAGCTGGTACTCTAGTCGACATAGATCGCATCATCAAAGCCGCAGGTTGGTTACGTAAACTAGATGGTGAACATGTTGATCGTGTTATTAGAGAACTCCAACTGCTGTTAGTTGGTGTTGAGAAAGTTAAGCAAAGTGCTTCAGCACTTACATTGTTTAATAAACTAGGCGAGGAACAGATAAAATGACCCTACTAGATCTTTTAAAAGCACCACCTAAGTTTGATGAATATTCGTCGGCAATGAAGCCACTTACTCCTCGTATCTATTGCATGGATGGTACTAGCCTAAGTGTACAAGCAAGTGAATTTGCTTATAGTAGTCCTCGTAACAACTATGGTCCTTGGTTCCAAGTTGAAGTTGGCTTCCCTAGCCGTAGGATTGAAGAGCTAATGCCTTATGCAGAAGATTGGGACGCTGACCCTACAGCTACAGTCTATGGTTATGTACCTATTAGCATTGTAGAAGCGGCCATTGAATCCTGTGGTGGCATTAATTTAGAATGGACAATTTTAAAAAATAAGCAGATATACGAGCTAACTTCAGAAAGTGAATAATGGCAACTGATATATTAGGTCGTGACCTTAAAGTAGATGACTTTGTTGTTTACTACAGCAAACTATATCAAGTTATAGCTTTATTCACATCTACCAACTTTGTTAGAATTGTATTAGTTGAAAAAGCTAAAACGACTAAGCCAGTAAACAAGTTCTCCAAAGAATGTTGCTTAGTAGATAAGGATGATGTACTAATACATCTACTAAAGAAGGGCCAGGTATGAAATACGATTTAGAAGAAGACATCCGTAACAATCCAGAGATTCTTGCTAAGGTTAGAGAACGAGAGGTCTATGCTCAAAACTTATATGCGGCATTTTGTAATATGCAATGGCAGAAGTCAGAGACATTTCCTATACTAAAGAATGATCTATGGAGTGTTAGCTGGCGTAGTGCTGGTGGTGTCATAGCAGGCTTGCGTGGCGAAGGTGATTACCTAAATTGGTACTGTAGTGGTATGGGCGGAATCAGCGACTACTATGAAACTGATATTAGTATTGGTTTTGTGCCAGAGGCTACTGTAACAGAAGAAATACTTCATGACATGAAGAGTTTAGGATGGCACCCTGTGCCTTGGGAGGACTAATGTCATACACCATTAACCTAGTAAAAGAACAGATAGTAAACGTACCAGACAAGGCTAGACCTGTGCTTAGAGTTAAGCGTGGTCGTACCTACACACAGACAAAAGAACACAGCATCTTAGGCGGTGCAATCAAATGGTGGACAAAACTGTCTGAACATACTATTTGGTCAACTGGATTTGAAGACAAGGAAATTAAATAATGGCAATGATGGACACACGTAGTAGCAGTTTACAATTTAGAGTAGCATGTATGTTCTTAGCACAAGCAGAACAAGAGTTACGTAAAGCAAACAATCCCTTAGCTAAAGAAATTAATCAATTTTTAGAAGGCGTACTTAAAGACATGGAGAAAGTATAATGCAATATCAAAGTTTTAGTTATACACCAACCGACATGGCAGAACAATTAACAGGTGCCACACACGATACACTTAGTTGGTTATGGCGCAATGAATATCTTACTCGAGAAGAGTACGAAGACCTAACCAATCAGTTGGTAGTTATGGCTATTCCTAACAAGAAAGGCTTTGGTAAACGATTGTTAGAACGTTTCTTTGGCGGTAAAGATGACGAAAACATTTGGGTATTCCCTATTGTAGAAGTAGCAACACACTACTCAAATGCTACTCCTGGCACTCCAAAAAACGTGACTAAACTTAAGACTAAACCTAAGCTAGAGGTTGTAGACAATGAAAAAACTGATTGAGTTTTTATGGGCAGGCTGTTGGCATCATTGGGAAGAAACAGATCGTAACGGTGTTAGTGATGAAAAGGGCATAGTGATTGGATATGCTAGTTTCTGCCGCTGTACTAAATGCGGCACACCTCGACGTTTTAATTTATATAATGGATATCTATGAGTAAATGGATTATGATACCTGCAGTTATTATTGGGGTTCCAATCATCTGCATATATATGTTTGTACGTCATCCTATAAAGGTTTGGCAAGAAGCACGTCGTAGCTGGCGTATGATTAATTATGGAGAGAAAGAATGAGTACAGGTAGAGAGAAAGACCAAAAAGACTTTGATTTAGAACAGATCGTTCGAGTTATTGACCAAGCATTAGAATCAGATGATCAACGCATCAAGGACGCCTTACGTGCGCTTATGACCATAACTGTCTTGTGTACAGCAGAGCATCCTGATCAAGCGATTAAGGGCCCGCTATCACGCTTATTTGAAGATATGCACAATCTTAATCGTCGTTTGGGTCGAGTGGAAGATGAATTAAATCAAGTAAAGTATAACATGCCTAAAGCGGCTCCTTTTACCCCGCCATATAATCCGGGCAGTCCATTTACTCCAGGTACCTACCCATCCACAGGTTGGCCAGGTTCATCATACCCTAACGATCCAACTAGACCAACACCTATGTGGGGATCTAGCTATCCTAACACAAGTATGGATTCAACTGCCAAATCTTATAAGAGCGTAGGTGTTAACCTAGCTAATCTCGACAAGTTATTTAAAGAGGAATAACAATGGCTCTAGGATGGGGTGACTTACAGCGTATGAAACAGGTAGAAGCACGTGCTGATGCCTTGGGCTTTGTGTTTAAATCCGGTGATTATACCTGGGGCAACGATGGTATTGGTGCTATCTACGTAAAGCCCAAGGATGATCTACTACCCTTGTACAGCCGTGATGCTACATTTTACACAGGATCGTTAGAAGCGATTGAAAGTTGGTTAGATGGTATTGAGTGGGCACGTCATTATGATGAATTGCTCAAGCTCACCAATGATAAGAAACGTACAGCCAAAGAACAAGTAGAGCGCAATCGTCAACTTATGCAGACCATCAAGACCAGCAAACTAACTGAAGGCAGTATTGGTTAATGTTAAAACACGGTGAAGTTAATCCTTTAAATGTACACGGACTTAGACAGTTACAGCATTGTCCTCTACACTTTGAACAGGTTATTTTTAGCCCATTAGAAAATACCAAACACTTCTCTGATTGGATATATGAAAATTTAGAAGGGCGATTCTATGTAGGTGATATAGATGTTGCCCGTACCCCAGGTGGCAAACCCATCGATCGCAACATGCTAGTAGCATTTGAGCTGGCTAGCGAGGCTAGTTACTTTAGTCTACTACTACCACAAATAAACACGTTCTAAGAAATTTTACCATCGGTCAAATAGCTGTTAAATAAAAATGTCCAATAGGAGATTTTACATGGCTGACCAAGAATTACAACAAGAGCAAGTTGAACAACCTGCACAAGAACAACAGGCTGCTGCACCTAGTCTTACATTACAAGACCTAGTGTTAGTTGCACAAATTATCCAATTAACTTCACAACGCGGTGCGTTTAAAGCTGAAGAATTGGCTGATGTTGGTACTTTATACAACAAATTAATTGCATTTTTAACAAGCACAGGCGCACTTACACCAGCTGCACCAACTGAGGAAAAATAAAATGATCAAACACGTAGGTAAACATAATCAACGTAGAGTTGCAATTGTTTACAGAAAAGTTCCAGATGAAGCGCACATGGCTCTAGTTATGTACACTGACAATCTACCACAAATGGTTCATGATGAATCAATGAAAGTATTAGAAAGCGAAATTGGACAAAATGCCAAAGACCTAGCTGATGCACTGTTCCGTACTACCATGGCAGACGGCACTAACTGTTTAAATACTATCCATAAAGGTGGTTGGTTGAAAAAGGTTCCTTGTAACCAAGTTATTGTTACTCCTAATGCTAAATCAACTTGTCGCTTAGATGAATTAAATGACATCTTAGACAAGATGGAAGCTGGTGGTGAGGCTGCTAATAAGCTAGCTGAAATGGATGCTAATCGCGGAATCCGTGGTGCGCAGACTAAACCTGGTCGTGAGTTAGGTCAACCCGATCTAGACAAACTGCCCGACTTTGTTGCTCCATCTAATGAACCAACGTCTGATGTATTGTCTGACACTGCATTGGCTGCACAACGCTTAGAACAAGCTACAAAAATGGAAGCCGATGCTAAGAGTCTTTTAGCAGAAGCAAAACGTNTNAAAGACGAAGCGAAAACGCTTGCACCTACTACAAAGAGACAGTATGTCAGAAAACCTGCCACAACCAAAAAAACAGCCGCGTAGTAAAGCAAAGAAGATTACATTGAACGTTACCAAACGTTGGCAGGATATAGTTCAAGGCGTCGATAAGAAACAAGTACCAATTACTATCTTACAACAGATTGTTGTTAAGCTATTAGATGGCACCAACATCAGTATCGACGTTAAGAAACTCTTAGCAGATGGTATGGATCCTGATGAAGTTGAAAGTATGTTAGATCATAAGTTCAATGAATTAGATGATTATATTGAAAATGTAGACTTCTTAATTGACATCGCAAAAGTAGTTGATACGATACAACCAGAAACAGATAAAGTACTCAAAGGATTAAAGAATCGATGATTTGTGCAATACTAGCTTCCACTAATCTAGGTGGAATTGGCAATCGCGGTACTTTACCTTGGCCTAAGCATAAACAGGATCTTGCTTGGTTCAAAGAGCACACTGAAAATGAGATTGTGGTAATGGGTCGCAAGACCTGGGATGATCCAATGATGCCCAAACCATTGCCAAATCGTGTTAACTGTGTGTTTACTAATCGCTCACTTGAACAACATGCCCACAATGCTCGTAGATTAAATGGTGATGCTAGTGATCAAGTTGAACTACTGCAAACGCAATTCCCTAATAAAGATGTGTTTGTCATTGGTGGCAAAGAGTTGTATGACTCTACTGCCAGCATTGTTAAACGTGTCTACTTAACTCGTATGAAAGGTGGTTGGTTTACTGACACACGTATCGAACTAGAACGTTACCTAGCCTGTTTCCAAATCAAATCAGTACGTCCGGGTACGAACTGTACCTACGAAATTTGGGATCGCGTAATATTTTAGTTGACATGTTGTAGAAAACCTGCTATAATAACACAATGAAAACTTATCTTGATGCTTTAAAATTCGTTCTTGAGAACGGTGAAGTACGCGATGATCGCACGGGTGTGGGTACTATTGGTGTATTTGGCATGCAGCAACGCTATAATCTAAGCAAGGGCTTTCCAGCGGTAACTACTAAACGACTAGCATTTAAAGCCTGCTTAGGTGAACTGCTTTGGTTCTTAGAAGGTAGTGGTGATGAACGCAGACTAGCAGAAATTACACATGGTGAGTCAGAAGGTAAAACTACTATCTGGACTCCAAATGCGCTTGCTCCGTATTGGATTCCTAACGCCAAGTACCAAGGTGACTTAGGTCGTGTATATGGGGTACAATGGCGTGACTGGGTTAGTTATATGGGGCCGGGTAAGCGTAGTAGTGTAGACCAAGTAGCAACTCTAATACGTGGACTACAAGACGATCCTTACGGTCGTAGACATATTTTAACAGCATGGAACCCGGGTGAATTAGATCAAATGGCACTTCCACCATGTCATATGATGGCGCAGTTTTATGTAAGTAAAGACGGTAAGTTAAGTTGTCAGATGTACCAACGCTCAGTGGATTTACCATTGGGAGCACCGTTCAATATTGCAAGTTATTCTATACTTACTCATATGATAGCTCAAGTTTGTGAGTTGGCTGTTGGAGAATTTATTCATGTCATGGGTGACGCCCACATTTACCTAAATCAAATTGACGGAGTCAATGAACAACTTACAAGAGATCCGTTACCATTACCTAAACTATGGCTAAATCCAGAAGTAAAAGATATCACTAAATTTACTATGGATGACATAAAACTTATTGATTATATATCACATCCAACTATAAATTTTCCTTTTGCGGTATAAATACTTATATTAAAAGGAATAGCTAGAATGGAAGGAATTTATTGTATTGAGCATATTGATACTGGTAGAAAATATTATGGTAGTTCAACAAATGTTGAAAAAAGATTGAAACAACATCAAAAGGATTTACTAAATCAAAAACATCATAATATACAGTTGCAGAGAGCAGCGGATAAACATGGTTTAGAAAATTTTAGATTTTATCTAATAGAAGAAACCCAGTTTAATAACAGACAGTTACTACAAATATTAGAACAACAGTATATAGATAATAATGTTAACGGTTATAATATGGCTCCTGCAAATGGTGGAGATTGTATAAGCAAACATCCTAATAGAGAAGTAATTGTAGAGAAAATACGTCAGACATTACTATTAAATAATCAAAAACTTACTGCCAAAGAAAGAAAAACAAAATATGGGTTACCCAGAGAAAGAAACGGTAATTGGAAAAACGGCGGTATTTCTTATAAATTATGCCCGGTATGTAGAGGAAATAAAATACAGACCAAATCAAAATACTGTGGAAAATGTAGAGATAGAACTAAGGAAAACAATCCATTCTTTAATAAACACCATTCAGAAGAGACAAAACAGCTTCTGAGAGAATTGAATGGTGGTGATAATAGTTGGATAAAAGGGATAGATCCTTCTTTACTTCCTTATACAAAATATTATATAATAACATATCCTAACGGGGAAACAAAAAAGATAGCTGGGTTAAAAGAAATCGCCAGAGAATTTAATGTTAGTATTACCAATGTATATAACACTATTAAACGAATGTCTCAAGGAAAACTTCCAACGCGAAGTGTTTTTGCAGGGCATTTTATTAAGGAAGTAGACTAGATGGATACCAAAGCCTCGCAAGTATCAAAGCACCAATGGCGGTTTGAGCGTCCTCATCGTGTGCGCTTTTTTACTGAAAGCATACACATCAATGAATCGTTCAATAAGCACAACAATGAACTCTACTGGGAGTTTGCTAACAAGTTTAGTAAAACACCAGAGTATGCTTGGGTAGAAGCCAATGGCATTGACCTACAGTACGAGATAGATAGTCGTACGCAGGATTGGCACAAGCAGATTAGATTCTACGGTGATCTAACCGAAGCCGAATATGTAGATTATGCGCTTAGATTTTTTGATCATAACAAAGAGGATTGGAAATGATCGAATACGAACAAGAAGATTTAGACCGAGCACGAGAATTATATCGCAAAGGGTTTGTACGCAACGAACCTACAGAAGATAACATTGTTGATTGTGCTAAAAAATATTATCAATTAAGAATTAACAGCTGGGATTACACTCATAAGGATACAAAATGAAAGTATACAAGAACAAATACCGTTACCATTGGCTAAGCCCTTACAAAATCTGCGAGCTAGTCTGCTTCTGGCGTGAAATTGACTATGATGAGCCTTGGGTTAAACGCACCAGCGACATCTTAACGCCTGTATCTACTGGTTGGATGAAGTTCTTAGACATTGTTCACCCTAAGGTTAACTACGTTAAGATTGACAAGTGGGATACCTGGAACATGGATAGTACACT